>Ga0076058_112_pt1 | contig 19353 bp, 20 predicted proteins | sample RifGroB1_FD_68089 | JGI IMG/M metagenome (GOLD analysis project Ga0076058, IMG submission 68089) | Parcubacteria bacterium GW2011_GWB1_52_7
AAGCATCTTAATAAGTTCCTGAACATGCGGCTCGCAGGCCGCGAGGCGTATTACAGTCTTACCCGGCGCTAAAACCGCCGCGAGAATCGTGTTTTCCGTTGCAGTCACGCTGGTCTCTTCCAACGCAACGAGAGCGCCCCGAATATTTTTCCCATCGAGTATGACCCGGCCATTATCTTCGATTGAAACGCCAAGCGCAAGAAGCGCCGACAAATGCGTCGTCAGAGGCCGCGCCCCGATTGCGTCGCCACCCGGATAAGGAAGGCTCGCGCCACCAAGCCGCCCAATTAGCGCGCCGGAAAAAAGCAGCGACCCGCGGAGTTTGCGCGCCAAGGCATCGTCAAGCGCGAAGCTTGAGAGATTGGCTGCCCGAATCGTTAAACGCCGCTCCTGGCTCGCCCATTCTACTTGCGCGCCGAGCCCCTTCGCGATTTCTGCCATCAGGCGAACATCCAAAATGTCCGGCACATTTTCCAGCATCACCGGCTCTTTGGTCAAGAGTGCTGCGGCGATACAAGGCAACGCGGTATTTTTCGAACCGCTGACTGAAATCTCGCCGCGAAGTTCTCGCCCGCCTCTAATTATAAATATATCGCCCACCATAACGTGATATATCATAGCGTACGGCCAGGCTATCGAGCTAGGGACCACCCAGATGCCCCCCAGACAGAGGGACTGGAAACGCGGCACATTTCCCGCTATGGTATTTAGAGACGGTCGCAAAACCCCCTCTCCTACTGCAATCGCAGAATTTCGGCTGCGCCTTTGTCCGTCCTCCTTGGCGTATATTCTCCATATACGCCGGTGTNCGGCTCGCTCAAAATGCTGCAATTTCGTGACGAAGAAGGATTTTGCAACCATCTCTTAGTGAAATGCAAAAACAAACCCGCCGTGCGCTTTTTTATTTCCTTGTGCTTCTATTTTCTGCGGCAACGCCGTTTATAATTCTTTACGCCCTAGGCTATATCCCCGACATCGCCTCATGGCGATTTACCCCAACCGGAGGTTTATTTGTTAAAACCAACGAACCGGGGATCACGGTGAGCATCAACGGCCGTGTTGAAAGAGAAACTAACTTTCTAACGCGCGGGGCATTAGTTACCAACCTCCCCGCCGGAATGATTTCCGTTGAAGTCACGAAAGAAGGGTTCCTCCCCTGGAGAAAAAGCGTCGAGATAGAGAGGCAAGTCGTCCAGGAGTTCCCATTTATTCTTCTCGTCCCGGAGTCAATGAAGCCTTTGATCATCGCGGGGACGACCACCGCATCGAACACCGCCTCTGTACCGCGGGCGCTGATCCCCGATCCGGGAAACAAATACCTGCTTTGGGTTACCGAGTCCGGCAAAATTACGACTCTTAGCGTCATCGACAAGGCCTCCGGCAAAGATCTGCGTAACAGTATCTCACTTAAAGGAGACGAGCGATACGAAACGGCCGTTTGGAGTCCCGACGGGACGGCATTTTTTATAGTCGCCGCGGCCAAAAACGGCAAACGCTGGTATCTAGCGAGCGCGGCTGGCGGGGAATCGGAAAGGTTATTCGACCCGACCAAAACTCTTTCCCTCACTGCTTCAGCCACGTCAACGGCCCCCACCCTCCTTCGGTTACGATTGGAGGACATCAAAGATGTTGCGTGGGACCCAAGCGCCACGGGCGGTTTTTTGCTCCATGACGGAGAAAAGCTTTACCGCTGGGATCGCCGTGAGTTATTCGCGCGTCCGGTCGCGGACAGCGTGGCTGCTTTCGCGGTATTCCCCGACGAAGTCCTTTTCATCAATCGAAGCGGATTCTTTGGCCGCGCCGACCTTGACGGCTCAAACGCCGAAACTCTGGACCGCCCGGGATTTTTTATCAATGACGACCGCGCGCCGCAAATTACTAAAAACAAGAACGGCGTTATTGTCGTAAGCGACAGCAGCGGCGGGATATATACAGGCAAAAGAGAAGCCATGAAATTAGCTCCCGTCGCCGGAAATATCAGCCGCGTAAAATTTTCGCCGAATAAAGATTTGATCGGCTACACCGAAAACGGGAAATTGATGGTTCGATTCCTGGAGGATGAAAAGCGCCAACCCTTCCGGCCGCAAGATTCCAGCCACCGGATTCTTGACGCCATTGTTCCTATCAACGATTTTGTTTGGTTTGATCGGGAATCGGCGCATATTGTTTTCACGACGAAAAATGGAGTTTTCATCGCTGAAACTGACAATCGTTTCGATGCCAACGCTACCACCTTGAAAACCGGCCAGTTCCTCATCGCTGAAGACCCGAGCGACCCTAACAGTTTCTACCTCACCGAGGGCAAAACCATCGAGCGCGTTACGATCGACTAACTTCTGGGAAGTTTGGAGCGAGAAAAACTACTCAAATTATCAGGCTATCGGTTTGTATCCTATAAAATGCTGTAGCAAGTTATAAGATATTTCCGCTACATATTTTGCACTACCATACTACAGTGTATGATAGCACGAGGAAAATATCGAGATAGTCCCCGCTAAAATTTTGCGAATTGCGTAACTTCATACGATAGCAAAATAAGAAAAAGCCTCCACCAAGTGCGGCCAATACGGCGCACTTGGTGGAGGGTGCATCTGAAGAACCGACTACTCGGGCTCGCCGAGGAGCCACCCCTGATACTGGTGCCAGAAGGTGTCTTTCGTCCTGTCCGGCTGCCGCCAGATACGCTCACGGCCAATGAAAGACCGGAAGCTCTGATCGAACGGCGGCATAAGCGGCCAGTTCATGTAGACAAGCCCATTCTCCTTGTCCTCGGCGAACTCGCCAGGACCGCGGCCGCCGTTCCACTCGCCCTTGGTGTAGGCGGCGAGAAGCGCTTGCTTAAGGAACGCGAGCACCTCGGGATCGTCATCCTTGCACCAGCCGCAGTACTGCATGAGCCAAATCGGATGCGAGAGGTCTTCGGCGGAAGCGATCACCGTCGAGCCTCCGCTCCACTCGCCGTTCGTATGGTACTCGTCCACGTATACGAGACCAGAGAGCTCCCCCTCTCCATGATGCGTGAGTTGCTTGACCCACGGCCGATCCGGCGGACGTTCCGCTTTCTTCCCAGCGGCATACGTCGCGAGCGCGGCTTGGAAGAAGAACTTCTGTAGTCGTGAGATCTTGCAAGTTGGCATGACGCGTGTCCTCCTATCTCAAGTTGATGAGTATCGCCGGAATCGACGGGGATTTCTCGCGATCAATCTCGATGGCGCCCTCGGGGTTATGCAAGATGTACTTGCTCAAAACCTTGACCCCTCGCTCGGTTGGATAGATAACGCCCATGAGGGTGGAGCCATTCCAGATCTCGACGACCTGGGCGCCCGGCCGGATGTCATGGGCGGACATCTTTAACTCCAGCATTGAGATTTCTCCTTTGAATTGTATGGGAACTAGGAGCGCCCCCTCCTCCATTCCGCCAGTCGGAATTTTGGATGGATAAACACTTGCGCTCTTCTGACCAATCTTGTTTCCAAAATTATTCGGAAGAACACTCATTCCCGCCAGCAAGCATTGACTTCATACTGCTGGCAGGAATGAGTTTGTATCTTACAACTGACTGACCGCGAGCCGGCCGATAAGACCCACTAAAGAGCCTCGATGTTCTCGAGACACCCGAGTAGCACAAGCTCGAACTGGGCCCGGCTGTAACTGGCAAAGTTTGGCCCGATGGTGATATCGTAAGTCTCCTTTTCCCAGCCCTCACCTCTCATAGCCCAGAAAAGACTCATACTATCAAAAAACCCGAATTGGACCACGCCAGCCTGGTCGAGCGCGAGAACAGTTCTTAGCAGAAAGGGCCAGGTCTCTGGTACGTTCTTGTTGAATGTGAGCCGGAGTTTCTGACCCGGTTCAACCCCCGCAAGGGCGCGATCCAACTGTTCTTTAGTGATCATCGGCTTCTCCTTGCCCCACAAGAGGTTAACTTGCCGTTCTCATCTGCCGCAAACCACTAAAAATCCTTCTAATAAGTACCACGAAACAAAGAAAAACGCAAGGTCTCCACACATACATATCAAATAGACCGCTCGATGCGGTTTATTTGATATCTGCCCCTAAGCGAAGTGTTATTTTTTGAGACCATCGCGGAGCCAAGTAAATTATCAGAGCGCAATGCGCTACCTTAAGCAAATCCCCCAAGCGAAGAACCTCTCTCTCAAAACGCTCGAGTGAGCAAAAAGCATGGTCTTTGCGAAGCAAAGTTTTTGCGAACTCGGCAAGTTTCAAAAATCGGCTGGGATTTTTGAAACGTTTTTGAAGAGAGGTTCGAGCTATCGTTTCTGCCACTGCGGCGCCCTGCGGGCTTTTTTCAAACCGAACTTTTTGCGATCAACCGCTCGCGGGTCGCGGGTGAGAAACCCGGCGCGCTTAAGTCTTTTGCGAAACTCCGGATTAAAAACCGTGAGCGCCCTTGAGATTCCGAGCCTGGCCGCCTCCGCTTGAGCGTGCACTCCGCCGCCTTTTACCTTAATGGAAACGCGAAACCTCCCCTCGGACTTCATCTTTCGCAACGGGTCATCAACGATCCTTTGCAGTTCCATAGTTGGGAAGTACGCCTCATATGGACGATCGTTTACAATCATTGCCATATCTCCCTTGGTGTAGAGCCGCACACGCGCCACCGCAGTTTTCCGGCGCCCCACCGCTTCAAAGTATCGATCGGATTTGGGTATATCAAAACTAAAGGCTTCACCGGCAACTTCTTGCGGCTCGGCTGCGGGGGCCACCGGCTCAAGCATTTGCGTTTTTGCCTGCGGCTCTGCTTTTTTGGCCCTTGCCGGCTTTGGTGTTTCCTTCTTTTTCTCTTCTTTCTTTTTCGCTGGCATATTATGGAATTATTCCGCCTCGCCGCGATACATCTTTAAATTCTTCATGCGCACGACACGGAGTTTATTCTTCGGCAGCATCCCGGACACTGCGTGTTCCAGAACCTTGCGCGAGTCTTTGGCGAATAAATCAGCGTAGCGCGTTTCCTTCAATCCGCCGTGGAATCCGGTGTGATGGCGGTACAATTTTTGATCGGGTTTCTTGCCAGTTACGCGAATGCCGTCGACATTTGTTACGGTGACTTTCGTATCACCGGGCTTGGCATAATCAAAAGCGGCGCTGCCTTTCCCCATCAGCAGTTTAGCGATTTCTGTCGCCAAGCGCCCCAATACTTTATCTGATGCGTCAATCTTAACTTCTGTCATACCATTGGTAACCACCAATCTTTACGAATATAGATGCTAAATCGACACGAAAACGTTTTCGTATCGGTTCGTGAAATTCTTCGTACCAATTCGTGGTTCATACTACACGAATTCTATTATCGCCATTCTGGCGGCATCCGACTTACGCACGCCCGTTTTCATAATCCGTGTGTAACCGCCTTCGCGCTCGCTGTATTTGGACGCAAGGTCAGTTATCAAAATTTTTGCAATTTTCGGCGAGGTTCTTGCGATAATCTGACGGCGCTTGGCGAGGGACGCTTCCGCGCCACCGAGTCTAGCAGACTTGGCCTTCGTGATCAACTCTTCCGCCATCGGACGGATTTCTTTGGCGCGCGCTTCTGTAGTCGTAATGCGTTTTTTCAAGACTAACGCCGAAATCAGGCTTTTTAGGAAAGCCCGGCGCTCGTCTCTTTTTCTGCCGAATATCCGGCCGCGTCTATTGTGCTGCATAATCGCTGCTTCTCAAAATCAAAATTTAAAAATCAAAATGCAAAATGACAAATTAAAATTAGAAATGTTATAATCTATCGCCAAGCGATACCTTAATTTTTAACTTTGATTTTTGCATTTTAAATTCTACTTTTTCAGTGATAACCCCACGCTGGCGAGATATTCTTTAATCTCCTCAATGCCATTCTCGCCCAGTCCTTCGAGTCCCATCAACTTTGCTTCGGTTTTTTTCGCCAGCGCCCCGACCGTCTTTATGCCGCCGTCAGCGAGGAGAGACGCTGTTCGCGCCGATAAGCCCGAGTCGGCAATTTTTACCTTGGCCGGATCAATCGCTTTCTTAGTCGGCACATCGGTTTCTCCGCTCGTTTCGGCTTCCGGCTCGCCTTCAGCCTTCGCTCCGGAAGGCTTAATCGCTCCGAATTGGCCCACGAGAATTTCCGCGGCTCTCGCCAGCGCCTCGCGCGGCGCGATGCTCCCGTCGGTAGTAATATGCAAGCGCAGGCGGTTGTAATCCGTCCGGTCCCCAACACGCATATTCTCGACTTCGTAATTTACATGCCGCACCGGTGAGAAAGCCGCATCAAGCGCGATCACCCCAATCTCCACCTTATCTTTCGAGCGCTGCTCCACCGGCTGATACCCAAGCCCCCGCGAGACTTCGAGCTCCATCTCAAGCGTCGTCTTTTTTTCCGTAATCGTCGCGATGTGAAGATCCGGAGATACCACCTCGAGCTGTGACGGCATTTTCAGATCCTTAGCTCTTACCTCCCGCTCGCCCTTAGCTGAGAGAACCGCGGTGTAAGGTCCCTGCCCATGAACGCGAAAACGCAGCTTCTTCAAATTGAGGATGATTTCGACCACGTCCTCAAGCACTCCATCAATCGTCGTAAATTCATGCCCCACGCCCGAGATTTTAACCGACGTCACCGCGGCTCCCTCAAGCGACGACAGAAGCACTCTGCGCAGGCTGTTGCCGATAGTGAGCCCATATCCGGGGTAAAGCCCCTCTATTTCATAAACGCCCTGATTTTCTTTTTCAAGAATAATCTTAGGCTCCGATACTGTTGGGATCATAGCTTAGTCCGCATTTTTCGCGCGCAAACGTTTTGTGGCGGTCCACGACGCTTCAATGAGAACTTGTACGCGTTATTAATAAATAATTAAGCGGCTCAAAAACTACTTCGAATAATACTCGACAACCAGACGCAGGTTCCGCTCCGAGCGCAACTCGTCCTCTTTGGGAAGCGCGCGGACAGTGACTCGCCGATCTTCTCTTGCAAGATCGAGCCAGGCCGGCGGCTCGTGCTTTTTTATGCGATTCGCCAGATCCGCAAAAAGCGGCGATTCCAAAGAGGCGGGGCGAATCGCAACCGCGTTGCCGGCGCGAACGCGATAAGATGGGATCGTCACCCGCCTGCCGTTCACCAAAATATGTCCGTGAGAAACGAGGTGCCTGGCAATGCCGCGCGAAATTGCAAGCCCCGAGCGGTACACCACGTTATCCAGGCGGCGCTCCAGAAGCTGCATCAGCGCCTCTGAGGTTTTGCCCGGCATCTCTTTGGCCTCGCCGAAAATTTTACGCAGGCCGGTATCGGTCAGACCGTAAGTGTAGCGCACCTTCTGTTTTTCGCGCATTTCCGTGCCGTACTCCGAACCTGGGCGGCGGCGCTTCTTGCCGTGCATGCCCGGCGGCGTGCCGCGCCGGATGGCGCCGCATTTTGCGCCAAGGCAGCGCTCTCCTTTCATGAGCATGCGCTCCCCGTAACGGCGGCAGATTTTGCACTTAGCTTTAATGCGCGGCATAATCCTGAAAATGCAAATTTGAAATATCAAAATGAAAAGTTAAGGTATCCCTGCGGGATGATTTCTTATTCACGACTAATTTTACATTTTGCATTGTCATTTTTAACTTTGCCTGCCCGTCCGAATCCGCCAGCCGGCGGAGTAGGCGGGATTTTTTAATTTTGAATTAAACGCGGCGCACCTTTTTCGGCCTCGGTCCGTTATGCGGCACCGGCGTAATATCCTTGATCATCATGATGTTAAGGCCATGGTTGGCAAGGGCCCTTATGGCCGAATCTCGACCCGACCCTATCCCCTTCACCAAAACAGCCACATCTTCAAGCCCGGCTTTTTTGACTTTCTCCACAACTGTTTCTGCCACCCTAGCCGCCGCAAAAGGCGTGGCTTTTTTTGCGCCCTTAAATCCCAAAGCTCCGGCTGAAGACCATGCCAAGACATTACCCTTGTCGTCACTGATTGAAATCATGGTGTTGTTGTATGTTGCCTGCACATGCGCCACCCCGCGCACAACATGCCGGCCGCCCCCTGGCCCGGCTTGCTTCATCTGCGAGACCTTTTCCTCGAGCGCTTCGCGCTCTTTCAAGACCTCCTCGCCCTCTTTTTTCGCTACGCGTTTTTTGCCCATAATTTCCTAAAAGCACCAAACTCCAAGCGCCAATTCCCAAACAATTTCTAATGACCAAAATCCTAAGTTCAAAACGTTTGGAATTTAAGATTTAGAATTTGGGATTTGTTTGAGATTTGGAATTTGTAACTTGGGATTTCCGACTATGTCGGTGATGCCGCCGGCTTCCTTCCCGACCCCATGGTCTTTCGAACGTTGCCGCGCCGCGTCCTGGAATTAGTCTTGGTGCGCTGGCCCCTAACCGGCAGACCACGCATATGCCGGAGGCCGCGATACGTCCCGATATCCTTCAGGCGCTTTACGTTCATCATAATTTCTCGCCGCAGATCGCCCTCAATTTTATAATTCTTCTCGAGTATTTCGCGAAGCCGGTTGATTTCATCCTGTGCCAGCTTATCCGAGCGCGTGTCGGGATTTACCTTGGCTGCCGCCAGAATCTCCCGGGAGGTACTGGGACCAATGCCGTAAACGTAAGCCAGCGCGATCTCAATGCGCTTTTTGTCCGGGATAGTAATGCCTGCGATGCGAGCCATAACGTTAATTCAAAATGCAAAAATTAAAATGAAAAATTAAGTTGCTGCCTGCAGCAGCTCCCAAAATTTTTATTTTTAAACTTTGCACTTTGCATTTATTTTATCCTTGCCTCTGTTTATGCTTCGGGTTCGAGCAGAGAACAAAGACCCGACCTTTGCGTCGGACCGTTTTGCATTTGCTGCAAATTTTCTTTACCGATGCGCGTACTTTCATATTTTAATTCTTGCGAGCGAAAATTGCTTTTCTGGGAACCTGCCTACCGGCAGGCAGGCGCTCGCCCGAGGAGTTTGCATGGTTTCTCCGCCCGCGGGCGGAGAAAAACTCCGAGGGCGGCGAGTACAAAATCCACGCCGGGGATTTTGTACGCTTCCCAAAAAGCAATTGAGCACCTACTTCATCCTCAATACAATCCTCCCCTTGGTAGCGTCATACGGGGAAAACTCCACACGCACACGATCCCCGGGCAGAACCCGGATATGGTGCACCCGCATCTTCCCGCCTAAATGGGCAAGGATCCCTTGCCCATCATCAAGCGTCACCCGAAAAAGCGTGGAAGGCAGCGCTTCAGTTACCACTCCTTCCTTTATAATCTTTTCACCTGCCATTCAACGGTCCAAAAAACTAAAAAGCAATAGAGCCATGGTAGCAGAACGGCGAAAAACAGTCAATAAACCAGTCCTCCGACGGCTATTAAGTTAGGAGGAGGGAAATGGCTCAATATTTACGCGCACTTTTCCTGTGTCGCGCGGCGCCCGCCACAGCCAAACCGGGAAAAGCTTCATTTTATAAGCCTCAATACCTGCAATTTTTTGGAGGATCTTAGTGATTTCTTCGGGCGTCTTGCCGGTAATGTTCTTCTGAATGAGCTCCGCGTCGAGCCTCGCGCCAAGCGCCGCGCTCCCTCCTAAAACATAAGAAAGCTGCCGCTTCGAAACATCGAGCGACACGGACTTGCGCTCAAACGAGCTTTTGGCCGGAATGAAGACGCGCGGCGTGGTAGTCGAAAAAATTACCGCGACCAGATCTCCCTCGTCAGATTCGCGAAACACCAGCGCCGAAACTTTGCCCGACACCTTGACGCTGAATTTATCTCCCGGGGTTTTCGGCTGTGGCGCTTCCACGCTTAAGATCGCCACCTCCCGAGCCCCTTCAATCACGCGGAAACCCTGCGGAATTTTGGTTTTCAGGCTTTCGCGAAGCGCGCTAAACGTCTCAGCCGTCGCCTGCTCGACAGCTTTCTTGATATCCGATTCGGTGGCAACCGCCGCATCACCCTCGAAGCCGCCGCTAAACGCTTCGGCGGACTTCGCCGTAAACCCCTTGAACTTCGGCGTTCCCTGAAATCCGGGAACGACAAAATCCGACGGGCCGATGTTGTAAGCCGCTCCCGGCTCGGCGGCTATAACACCAGCCACGATTGTGCTTGGCGTAATTGTTCCGTTTTCGACTTTCGCGCCCGGAACCGTCATTGCTTTCTCCAGTCGGAAAATTTTCCCGTCCTTGGCTGCGAATCTGGTGTTAACGACCAAAACCTGCGGCTGGGAACTATAGGAGTTTGAAATCACGATTGTCCCGCGGGCGCGCTGGCTTACATATTGCCTCCCCGAGGCGGCATTCTCAAATGTCTTAATCTCGGAAAATTCAATCATCTCGCCGGGAATAACCCCGCGGGTTGGATCGAGGGCCGGCGCGTCAGCCAAGACGCGGATGGCAAGCGGCGGCAAAGTTGAGGTCTCGGCCAGAGGACGGATGTTGATAACGGCTCTTGCTAAAACAGTGGAAAGCAAAAAGGCGGCCCCAATCAGCCCCCCGGCGATGCCTCCCCCCCATATCCAAACGCGCTTATAGGCATTTGAGGAACTCGGTTTCCAAGAGTGTATAGCAAACCCAGGTTCATCGGACTGGCGCTCTCTTGCAGGAGCCGACGGAGCCACGGGCTTTTTGGAGAAAAACTCCGCGACGGACCGATCGATTTTCTCAATCTCGCGCCTTTCTCCTGACGAAATATCGGCCGCGGCCGTTTCAGGCGCGGGCAAAACAGCCGGTTTCGGCCCCACCGCCGGTTTTTTAAGAATCGGCGGCGGCTGAATTCCCCGGCGCTGGCCGCCCTTCGGCGGAATAATGTCGGAGATCGGCTTACTCCGCGCCGGAACCCCCGTGGAACCTAAGGAGCGATCAGAAGCCTTGTCGTATGAATTGGCCATGCGTAATTGAAAAACTTAATGCCGCTCTTAATACCGGGTAGCAGAAACTCGACAAATATAACTTTAATTTAAAATGATGCTCTGCAATGTGTCTATACAACTCTACTGCATGCAACAACATTAATCCTCCCAACCAGCTATTCCAGTCGAGTTTTCCCTGACTACCAGGCATGCTCTTGCTGTATCATACGAGAAACCAGCGAAAAAATCACCTCATCGCCGCCGCTGGCAAACGGCCAGCTTTGCAAAAACGGCTTCGCCCCCTCTTCGCGAGGCAAGAGCCAAACTCGGCTTCTCTGCCCCGATGAAAAAAGTTCAAGCCAATCAGAATCAGAAAACGCATCTGCCAGAATCGGCAAACGCGCCCCGCCGCCCATGAGACAAATTTCCGGCGCGATCACTCCTGTTTCGGCCTGGGTTGTAAGCAGTGTTCCCCATTCATGCTTCCAAAACTCGATTACGCGCGAAGCGGCAGTATGCGCCAGCTTCGCCGCGGCCTCATCCAGCGCGGCTTGCGACCACTGGCGCTTCAGCGTTTCGGCATCCCCAAAAGAAACCGCGAATGCTTTGGCAATGGCTCTGGTCACGTCGTTCCCGCCGAAGGGAAATGACCAGCAATCATTGAACACGCCGTTACTAAAAAGCAGAAGCGTTGAATCCTCCGCGCCAATATCCGCGGCGATGCCGGAAAAATCGCTATGGGTCCGGAACCCGATATAATCCCGAATCGCAGCCGCCTCCGGCAGTATTCTGAAATTGGTCTTAGGAAACTTCTGGGAAAGCGTCTCCACCGCCTCCGCAAACTCATCGGGCCACGCGGAAACAAGCGCTGCAATCGTAAGCTCTTTACCGCTTCTCCGCATCTTGCCCTTCACCGTGTATCCGTCAATGCTGAAATGCTCCGGCTCTGCCGGAATCAGGTCATAAGCCCTTGGCGGCGCTCCTTCGGGAAGTAATCTCTCGCCGGCTTCAGCTTCAAGTTTTTTCCAAAGCTCCGCGAGCTCGCCGGACGCCACCGTAGTTTCTGGGTTCGGCCGAATAAAGCGGAAATTATGCACATCCATCAAGAGGGCACTATCAGGGACAGAAACAAGCACCCTCTCGATCCGCCGCCCGAGATGTTTCGCTGTGTTATTGAGAAATGCTTCGAGTGCCGCGAGCGCACGCGTGAAGTTATTGAATTTATCCGAAAACTCCGGAAACGCGAAAATTTGATGATCAAGGCGCGAAAATTCGCGCTTCTCGCTGTTATAAGAAAATGCCAGCATTTTAACCGCCGCCCGGCTAATGTCGCAGGCTACTGCGTCTCGCGCCCCCGATTTAAAAAATCCAAACATAGTAAAATCCTCTATAAGTATAACGCCAGGCGAGATCGGCCGCGAATTGAATCACAAAAGCGTCTCGCAAGAGTAGCCGATCATTCAACCTCGCACTCGATCCAGCTAGCCTCATTCTAAAGAAATCGTCGCCCGAATGCGGCGGACTCCCGCCGAAGATGATTCCTCTTTCTCAATCTTAAAGCGCCCAATCTCGCCGGTTCTCAAAACATGCGGCCCGCCGCAAAGCTCCTTTGAAAAAACCTCGTCCGCATCCCCAACCGTATAAACTTTTACGCGCGCGGGATAGTGCCCCTTATAAAAGAAGAAAGCGCCCGATGTTTTAGCCCCCTCAAGCCGCAATTCATCAACAGAAACGGTAAAATTTTTGCTTACGGCATAGTTGACTAAATCTTCAATTTTTTTGATCTCTTCCGGTGTAAGTTTGCGCGGGAAAAGAAAATCGAAGCGCGTGCGCTCGGGTGTAATATCCGAACCGCGCTGGTCAACTGTATCGCCCAAGACCTTATGCAAGCGTAACGATCTTCAATTCTTCCTCACTCCCAGCCTTCAACTCTCCGGTATCTAATATAAGCCCATGCCCGCCGAATTTTTTCTCAACCCCCGCACGGGAGATTGCTTGGTGGCGTTCAAACTCTTTATCAAAATCTTCGCGCGATAAATTCATCGCGCGCGAATCCGCGACTTCTTTAATAATTTCATACGGCAAACCGAAAGTTTCGTACAATTTAAAAGCTCCAACCGCGCCAACTGAATTCATTTTTTCTAACTCGCGCAATCCCCGATCAAGAGTTTTACTGAATCTGCTTCGCTCGGCGGTAATTTCGGCCATGATCGATTGCGATCCGCGCACGAGTTCGGGATAAAACTCGCCGTATTGATGGATAATGCCATGCGCCATAGCGTCTAGGGCAAGGGAAGGAATTTTAAAGATATGTTCATACGCAAAAGCGCGGCGCATAAGCCGTCTCAAAATATACCCCGCGCCCTTATTGGATGGTCTAACGCCGTCAGCCAAGAGAAAAGTCGTACCACGGAGATGGTCGGCCGCTATCCTCTTTTTCTCCTCGCCAAGAGGTTTAGGCAAAAATCCAACAAGCGGCGCGAATAAATCCGTCTCAAAAATATTTTTCTTCCCCTGCGAAATCATGGCGAGCCGCTCAAGCCCCATACCCGTATCCACCCCCGGTATCTTGAGCGGTTCTAGCTTTTTGCCCGACGCACCGGAGAGGAGCTCTTCGCGCGGCCCGGGAAAATAAAATTGATTGAAAACTATGTTCCAGATTTCTACGTCCTGGCCAGTCGCATCCTTGCAATAAATCTCCGTCGTCGGCCCACAGGGGCCGGAAGACCCGGTCGGCCCCCAAAAAACATCTGCCATACCCTCCTCGCGAATATCGGAAATGCCAAGCCCCTGCCAAATAGCGCGCGATTCTTCATCCTTCGGCACGCTGTCAGAACCCCTAAATATGGAAACGTACGAAATGGCCAACCCCATTTCTTTCGTAATGAATTCGTGTGCCCATTTAATAGCGTCCTCTTTAAAATATCCTCCAAAGCTAAAGTTCCCCAGCATCTCGAAAAACGTAAGATGCGTCTCGTCGCCAACCTCGTCAATATCCGAGGTGCGGAATGATTTTTGAATTGAAACCGTGTTTTTTGAATTGAAATCTTTTATGGGATCGGCTTCGCCGGTGTAATAGGGCTTAAACTGCTGCATCCCCGCGGTCGTCAATAAAACCGAAGGATCGTCTGGAATTAAAGAAGAAGACGAAACAACGGCGTGTCCTCGATCCTTAAAAAACTTAAGAAACTTATTACGAATCTTATCTGCTTCCATATATAGGACTCTAGCGGGAAGTCGCAAAAATCTCAATAGAAAAAGGTCCGTGCAGCGGTCGCCGCGCGGACCCGTTCGGACACTGGCTCGATGGCCAGATTGTTTCGAGGTACAGCTGCCTTGTGACAGGTCGGTCTCGTCAACGCACACGCATGCGCGCCGCTTAATCCGTTTGGGAGATTATTGCTCCGGGGTTTTTGGGCCCGGGTATTTCTCTCCCACCATATTTCTCGCGAAGTTCTCGCAACCATCTCCTTGCGGAGATTTTCTCCTTTCGGGAGAAACCTCTTTCCGGCACCGTTACTTGCACGGCGCCTTTATAAGGGATCGCGGCTTCCTCTAGGTTGGGTTATTGGTTTCAGCCTTGCAAAGGCCTACTCCCACCGTCTTGACGGTGGCCACCATCTTGGCGGCTAACCATTCCTAGTGCGTTAGGGGTGTTTTTAGCCTTGCAGGTCAGGCAAACCTGCACGACATTTCCCCGTATGGTTATGGTTCGCGCCGACAAGGGTTCGACCCCGATCAGCGTTTGCCATCTTCAACTTCGGCAACTGCACTCTGCCTTGTCTCGCCCGGGCTTTTACACCCTGGCGGACTCCGGCGTTGGAAGAACTACAACGTAGAAAGAGATTAGCGCGTGCATTAAAATCCGTCAAGCACCACACTGAACTACTGGTGGAAAAGGTGTGGATGAGTCAAAATATCAAGCAATGATGCCCCCTCCCAGCATTTTGCCATCATTATAAAAAACTATTGACTGCCCCGGCGTCACCGCGCGCTGCGGCTCGGAAAATCGTATTAAGTATTCAGTATTAAGTGTTTTGGACCGACCCTCACCCTTGATACCTGATACCTGATACCTGATACTAGCCCGTTGCAGCGGCTGCCTATAGCGTATCCGCGCCTCACAGCGAAATGGGAAAATCGGAGTTTCGCCTGAAATCCAATTTATACTTTCAACCGTTAATTTTTTCGAGAATAAAGCGTTATCGTTCGGCCCCTTTGCTACCATCAGCGTATTCATCTCAATATCTTTTCCCGCAACATAAAAAGGTATGCCGCCCCCAACGCCGATGCCGTGACGCTGGCCAATGGTATAAAACTCTGCGCCGTCATGCTCACCGATCTTTTTACCGCTCGCGGTAAGCACCGCGCCGCGCCGCGAAGGAATGTGATCCCGCAAAAATGCCGCTACATCAATCTCGCCGATAAAGCACACTCCCTGCGAATCGGGCTTTTCGGCCGTGGGCAGTCCGAATTTCTTTGCCAACGCCCGCACTTCCGGCTTTGTATAATCTCCGATTGGGAAAAGCGAATGCGCTAACTGCTCTTGCGTCAGCGTCCACAAAAAATAACTTTGATCTTTGTTAAGATCTTTAGCAACGACGAGTTTGGAATTTCGAATTTTGGATTTGGAATTTGTTTGGGATTTCCGCATTAATCGGACATAGTGGCCAGTAGCAATAAAGTCGGCGCCTGCTTTAAGCGCGTATTGGAGAAAAGCGCCAAACTTTATGCGGCTGTTGCACATGACATCAGGGTTGGGGGTTCTGCCCATTCTATACTCGCGAATCATATACTCAACTACCGACTCGCGGTATTCCTTTGAAAAATCCCAGGTCTCAAACGGAATATCCAAAATCGCGGCCACCCGCATGGCGTCCTGTCTATCTTCCTGCCATGGACACGGATATCGAGGATCAGCCCAATTTTTCATGAAAACTCCCGTCACCTCGTATCCCTCTTGCTTCAAGAGCGCGACCGCGACCGACGAATCCACGCCTCCCGACATCCCAACGATGACTTTTCGTTTTTCCTGCGCTAAACCCAGCATGCCAAAAAGAATAGCGCGGAGTTGCTCCACCGTCAAAATCGGTTATTGGATGCTATGTGAGATTTTCCGTCGAAGGTGCCCGCTTGCCGGGCAGGCAGAAATCGGTCTTGGGTTAAAGATATCAAGCCGCCCATTTTCTCATACCATAGAGGCATTTGGCTCCAAAAAGGTGTTTCTGTGAATAAATCGCTAGAAACTATTTAAAATAAAGCCTAGAATATAGGCACGGGTCCTCCCGGAATGATACGATCGCTCTTTGGCCCGGAAGCCCGAGGCAAATGCAGGAGAAGGCTCCCGCAACTAAACCACGACTCATCACACACGAGCTCTTTCTCACAACTAATCATCCTTTCCCTAAGACATTTAGTGTCTTTCGGGAAGATCCTCGAAGGGGATTCGCCCTTCAAGCAGTACCGTCACGCGTCGGCATCTCTAGCACGTGGAATCGGGCAATTCTTGAAGAAGCCAAGCGGTCCCCTTTTTCTTTTGCGCATTTACTGAACCGCAACCATTCTTAGTAAAACGCGCGCGGGATTTGAAAGCATAACGGGGGCGCTTTCTTCTAAGCACAGAAGTCTGTGATATGATAATTTCTATGACGCGCTTACAAAAAATCTTGCTGGCCGCGATTCTTGCGGGGATAATCCTTCTTCTCACTTCCGGAAGCTGGGTTCCGCGTATCGGTATCATTTATACCGTTTACCTAATCCGAAGTGACCCGTGGCTCGTGATACTGCCAACGCCAAAAAATATTTTGAAAGCAAACGCTATAACTTCCACCGCCTTATCTTACAACGGATTGAGCTTCCAAGTTCCGTGGAAGAGCATAAACCCGCGCCACAACCAAGAAACATTCACCGCCGCGTCAAGCGACGGGGGCAAAACGATATTCATTTCGCGGGAAATTAATATCAAAGACAATTTAATTAGAAAGACTCCGGATGACGTCGCTATGCTGAAACTATTTTTCGGCGAGGAAGCATTGTCGTCGCAGTACGCCATCTACAAAAGAATTCTCTACGCCTCGCCAAATAATATTGCGGCATTCTCGCGGCTCTCCGCTTCTCTGCCGCAGATTACGCTCGTAACTCTAAAAAAGGCGCTGGTGATGAACGCCGGCGAGAGCATCGGCGAATTTGAAAATTCGGAGATTAGAGGTTTTCAATTCGGCGACGCAAGCAGCACGTCAACCGCCATCACGCTCTTTGATAAAGAAGACCGCCGCTACTTAATGGGCATCCGTGGCGCAACGGAAGAAGAAATTGATTACGTTCTATCTTCCATGAAGGCGGCTGGCGAGGAATAATTCGAGGCGTCTCCGTACAACTTGTTTCAATTTGTTTCGATGCGGCTGGTTCAGAACCAATCTATCTACCCGCGGCCAGTGAACAATTCTATGGAATTGTTCACTGGCAACAAGATCTACTGGTCGAGATGTTATCATTAGGATTGGTGTGGATAAAACAAAATCTCCCAGAGTTATCGGGGAGATTTTGTTTAGACGAGCGGTTCCGGTTATTTCTTGCCGAGGATCCTGTACATCCCCGTACCGCACTTCTCGCAGACGCCTTTCATGGCGCGCCGCTCTCCGCCCTTGCCGGGCATAGTGACCTCTTTGGCGTCTTTCATAGTGCGCTTTTCGCGGCACTTGACGCAGTAGCCCATAACCGGGCTCGGTTGTGTGGGCGCTGGGCCCGATGGTGTAGGTTCATTCATATTAGAAGCATAGCTTATACCAGCTTAAAAATGAAGGGGGTTGGCTTAAAATCAAGCCCGGCCCAACGCTCTCTAATTTATAAAGGACATCCTACTCCGGATCGGTATGTCCTATAGGACATTAGCCAAAAGACTAAAGCCCAAAGCCAAAGGCAGAAAGATAAAATATTAGGCACTTAGTTTGAGCTTCAAGCCCTAGTCTTTAAGCTTTTGACATAGCCTAAAGGACATGCCTACCGATAACGGAACCTGCGTCTCTGAAGCCTGGGATTTCTGCGGGCGGGAGGGCCACTGCGGCCGCCAAATCCGCCGCCAAGCATCCGCGCCTTGCTTTCCGCGTACTCCTCATGGAGCGATCGCGGCTCTTGGGTCAATCCCTGCGGCAAGGGCAAGCGTTCGACGCGCGCCTCCAGCAGGCGTTCAATAAGACGCATATCGCGCAAATCTTCCGGCATTACGAATGTCGTCGCCACCCCGCTTGCCTCCACCCGGCCGGTGCGCCCCACGCGATGGATAAAATCCTCCGGCACTTGCGGCAAATCATAGTTGACCACATGCGCAATGCCGTGGACGTGAATCCCCCGCGCGGCAATATCGGTCGCGACCAGAACGCGGTGCCTCCCCTGCTTGAATCCGTGCAAAGCAGCAGTACGCTGCGATTGGGACCGGCCCCCGTGAATTACGGCGGCATCAAATCCAGCACGTTGCAGCTTGCGCACCAATTTATCGGCGCCGTACTTGGTTCTGGTAAATACCAGAAACGTTCCTGTTTCGTTCGCCAGCATATGGGTAAGCAGCGAAACCTTTTGCTCGCGCGAGACTTCGTAAACCTGAAGCTTGATGCGTTCCACCGGCTTAGTGGTCGATCCGATCTCAACCCGCACCGGATTTTTAAGATACTCGTGCACCAAGCGCGCCACCGAAGGCTCCAGGGTCGCGGAAAAGCACATGGTCTGACGCTCTCGGGGAATCGCGTTCATGATGCTTCGCATCTGCGGCAGAAATCCCATATCCACCATCCGATCGGCTTCGTCCAGCACCAAAATTTTTACGCCGCGCAAGTCAACCAGTTTGCGTTTTACGTAATCATCAAGCCGGCCGGGTGTAGCTACCGCGAGCCGCGCGCCATGCCGGATTGATTCAAGCTGGCGCGATTCGGCGAATCCTCCCACCACCTCAACCGCGCGGATACCCGAACCTTTGCCGATACGCGCGAATGTTTCCATCACCTGCATCGCCAGCTCCCGCGTGGGGACTAACACCAGAGCCTCGATCCCGTGGCCGCGCGTCTGCATTAGTTTTTCTAAAATCGGCAAACCAAACGCGGCGGTCTTGCCTGTGCCGGTCTGTGCCGTGCCTAATACGTCTTTCCCCTCCAGCGCAACGGGAATCGCCCCGGCCTGTACAGGCGTAGGGACTGTAAGCCGCGCGCGTTTTAGATTCTCCTTTAACAAAGGAGCAATTGATAACTCGTCGAATGTTTTCATTGATTGTTAGCGCGACCCGAGAAAGCGTCCCGCCGTAAAACGGCTGGATGTGTTAACCCCGTTAGGGACGGGGCACCTCTAGACATCTACCGTTCCCGCAGAGAATGAGTTTCTAACGGGGCAAGTATAAGAGATTGGTTACGAAATTTATGAGAAACTCAACGAGATTGTTAGACGTGAGCTTTGGCAACTCAAGTCTAGGTCGTAGTATGAGTTACCGCTAAATTTTGCAACTATATAAGCGCCTATTCCCGATTAAACCGCGCAGGGCTTGAGTATAGCGTATTAGACGCAATGTGTCAATGGAATC
>Ga0076058_110_pt1 | contig 18515 bp, 15 predicted proteins | sample RifGroB1_FD_68089 | JGI IMG/M metagenome (GOLD analysis project Ga0076058, IMG submission 68089) | Parcubacteria bacterium GW2011_GWB1_52_7
GTGGACAATTTCATTAAATTGGCGAAATCAGGATTTTATAACGGAATGAAATTTCATCGCGTTGTTCCAGGATTTGTGATCCAAGGCGGCGATCCCTTGTCTAAAACCGACGACCCGCGCGTGGGGAGCGGCGGACCTGGATATACGTTTGCCGATGAAATTAATCCGCGCGTTCTTGGTCTTGGCGAGGAGGCGATTCAGGCGCTTGAGGCCCAAGGTTATCAATATGATTTTAGTTTGTCTTCGCTACCGGTTGATGTAGGGGCGCTTGCCATGGCGAACTCCGGCCCCAATACGAATGGCTCGCAATTTTTCATTGTTACAGAAAGTCCGCAGACTCATCTAAACGGCAAACACACAGTTTTCGGCAAAGTCGTAAAAGGCATGGATGTTGTAAGAAAAATAAAGCAGGGAGACGTGATTGTAAAAATCACGATTCAATAATTTAAAAATCAAAGTTTAAAATGACCCATTCAGCATAGTTCAGGGTTATCCTGAGCGGAGTCGAATGGATGACAGATCAAAAATTTTTCATTTTTCATTTTACATTTTGATTTTTAAATTTTCGTTATGTCCAAGTATTACAACCCCCAACGCTCACGTAATCTTTTTGATCCCGCATCGCGGGTGCCGTTTAAATTGAGCCGAACCAAGCTGGATTTATTTCTCAATTGCCCGCGCTGTTTTTATCTTGATCGCCGCTTAGGAGTAGCGCAGCCCCCCGGGTTTCCCTTTAGTCTTAATAGCGCCGTCGACAAGCTGCTGAAAAAAGAGTTTGACCGCCATCGCGCCGCCGGGACGCCGCACCCCTTGATGAAGGCCTATGGCATCAACGCCGTGCCGTTTATGGATGAGCGGATAAATATGTGGAGGGATGCGCTCGGCGGGGGCATCCAGTATCTTTATGAACCGACGAATCTATTGCTCACCGGCGCCATTGACGACGTGTGGGCGGATAAAGATGGAGAACTGATGATCGTAGATTACAAGGCCACCGCCAAGGACTCCGAGGTGACGATTGATGCGGACTGGCAAGTGGGATATCGCCGCCAAATGGAAATCTACCAGTGGCTTTTCCGGCAAAACGGGTTTCGCGTAAGCAATACAGGGTATTTCGTCTACTGCAACGGGGATACGGATAAAGAGGCTTTCGACGGCAAGCTCGAATTTGATGTCAGGGTTCTTCCCTATGAAGGAGGGGCCGATTGGGTGCCGGGGGCGCTTCAGGGCGCCCGCGCCTGTTTGGAAGGCGCGGTACTGCCCGATGCCGGAGCCGAGTGCGATTATTGCAGTTACCGAGAGGCGGCGGTGTCAGCACTTGATCGGTTATGATAAGGCGGCTCGTTACAATATCCTTTATCATTGTCTCTGACGGGAAGGCCGGTAGATACAAGGTTTGCGCCGACAGAACTTCGCATCTTGCAAGAGATGTTCCCGGGCGGGCAGGCGCAAAACGCCAAGCCTCTGGCGGCTTTAGAATCGGAGGTTGTGAGCGGCGCCAGCGTCTCGGGTCTTATAAGACCCGAGGAGCTGAATACCAAAGATGTTCCCAGCGTGCCCCCCAAAAATCACAAGACGCCGCCAGTCTCTTCCCCGGCGGCGGTTTCCGGCGTTATTCCGCAAGCGCCCGCGGCACAGCAATTAACTCCCGATGAGATATACCAAAAGCTGTATCTCGCGGTAGTTCAGGTGGTATGCGAGCAGGGCGCAGGAAGTGTCTCTACCGGCAGCGGGGTTATCGTGTCACCCAAGGGGATTGTTTTGACGAATGCTCACGTGGTGGACGGCGCGAAATCGTGCGTCGTCAAGACCGGCAATCCGGCTTCTTTCGCGGGCAAGCTCAAAATTGTTTTTGTCGGCGATACATCGGACAAAATCGCCACCAGCCCCGTGCCTAAGCAGGATTTTGCTTTTGGGAGAATTTATGAACTTACCGCGACCTCGCCGATTATTTCACCTTTCAAATATTTGGAACTCAATGCGGCCTATTCTCCAAAGATCGGCGATGGTTTGTACAGCGCCGCTTACCCTACAGAATTGATCGGCGGCTCTAGCCTTTTGGCGGGCGGGCAGAATCTGGTTTATACGACGACGAAGATCGTTGAAAGATATCGGGTGGACGACGCCAGCAATATGCACGACATTATCGAGCTTGAGGGGAGCATCGCGACCCAGCAGGGATCTTCCGGCAGTCCGATTATCTCGCCCCTGGGCGGGGGCGTCGTCGGCATTGTTTTCGGACAGACAAATGCCGAGATCGAGAATAGTTTCGGTTTGCCGTCGAAAGTCGCGACTGGTGAACGCACCGAGCTTGCCTTTTTAATTTCCTACATTGATCGCACGATTCGCAAGCAAAAAGGAAAATCCCTCGGCGAGTTCATCGAAGAACTTGGCGCGCTCTAGCGCTCTCGTAACGCTTGCGGTCAAGGAGCGTATTTAGTAATCTTGCCAAGGATAGTTTGGCTTATGGCGGTTAGGAATAGAAGATCATACTCTGTGGCAAAAAGGCGCGTAGCCGCCGTTTTTCTTTTGCTTTTAGGGTTGGCTTTGGGGGTTTATGACGCGGCGGCGATTTGGAACAGGCGCGCGCCGGAATGGCTGAAACTTCGGGGCGTTCTTCTGGCCCCTTACCGCCTGGGGCTTGATTTGCAGGGCGGGACGCATTTGGTGTATCAGGCGGATTTTTCTACCGTCAGTATTGATGATCCAGGTTCTGCCATGCAAGGGCTTCGCGACATCATCGAGCGGCGCGTGAATGCCTTCGGCGTGGCCGAGCCGGTGGTCCAAGTGAATCAGATGGGTGATAATTGGCGGCTGATTGTTGAACTTGCGGGGGTGAAAGATACGGAGGCCGCCATCCGCTATATCGGCGCCACTCCGCTTTTGGAGTTCCGCGAGCCGCGCGATGCCTCGTCGACAGAAAAGATTTTGGAGGCGCAGACTAAGGGTGAAATTAGCGAACAGGACCCTTACTTTCTGCCGGCCAAGCTTACCGGCCGTTACTTAAAACGCGCCACAGTCGAATTTGACGAGAATACGAACGTCCCTAGAATCGGCATTGAGTTCAACGAAGAGGGGGCTGGAATTTTTGAGGAGATTACTGGGCGGAATGTTGGCTTGCCGGTGGGTATTTACATTGACGGCGTGCGCCTCTCCGAGCCTACGGTGAATGAGGAGATTCGCGGGGGCAAGGCGGTTATCACGGGGCAATTCACGCTCGACTACGTAAAGACCATGGTGCGTAATTTGAACTCCGGCGCCCTGCCGGTCCCGATTACGCTGATTTCGCAGCAGACCGTTGAGGCCTCGCTTGGCAGGGTTTCGCTGGAAGCATCTCTTCGCGCCGCCCTCGTCGGACTCATCATTGTAGCCGCTTTCATGATATTTTGGTACCGCTTGCCGGGGGTTCTGGCGGTTTTGGCGCTTCTCTTATATACCGCCGTTACTCTCGCTGTTTTCAAGCTTATCGATCTTACCTTCACCGTAGCGGCGATTGCAGGGTTCGTGCTTTCTATCGGCATGGCGGTTGACGCCAATATCCTTATTTTCGAGCGCATGAAGGAGGAACTTAACCGGGGGCAGTCGCTTAGCGAGGCTATGCTCGAGGGATTCGCCAGAGCCTGGACCTCAATTCGCGACTCGAATATTTCGAGCCTCATTACCGCCGCGATTCTTTATTGGCTGGGGACGTCGGTGGTGCGCGGATTTGCCTTAACACTCGCCATCGGCATTCTGGTTTCGATGTTCACGGCACTAACGGTTTCGCGGACATTTTTACTGGCAACATTGGTAAAGAATCCGCGGCGCGGTTGGTACTTATCGGGTATCATGAAAAATAAGGATTAACTTATGAAGCACCAAATCTCAAGCACCAAATCACAAACAATATCCAATGACCAAAATTCAAATTGCCAAAACGAAAGCGAAACTTCGTTTGGATTTTTGAAAATTAGGATTTTGGATTTGTTTGGAGTTTGGGATTTGTAATCTGGGATTTAAGGGTATATGTTTCTTATCCACCATCGCCCCATTACCTACATTATCTCCGGAGTCCTGGTCGCCTTGTCTCTCACAGCTGCGCTTCTCTGGGGCCTAAAACTCGGAATTGATTTTACCGGCGGTTCTTTGCTTGAGGTGGAATATACGGTTTTACGTCCGTCGCTGGATGAGCTGAATAGTCGCGTTACGGCGGCCGGGATTCCGCACGCAGTTATCCAGCCGACGGGGGGACGCGGCGTTCTCATTCGCACCGGGCATCTTTCGGAAGAACGCCATCAGGATTTGGTAAGGGAGCTTGCCGGCGGCGGCAGAGAGAGTGTGGCGGAGAAGAGATTTGACGCGATCGGGCCTACCATCGGCAGGGAACTTGCTAAAAAATCAATTTGGGCGATCGTGCTTGTAATATTCCTGATCGTTGTTTATATCGCTTGGGCTTTCCGTAAAGTTTCAGAGCCGGTGGCCTCATGGAAATACGGCATCGCTACGGTGATTGCGCTTTTGCACGATGTTTCGATTCCGATCGGGGTTTTCTCGGTTCTCGGGCATTTTTACGGGGTTGAGGTGGACACTCTTTTTGTTACTGCACTTCTTACAATCCTCGGGTTTTCGGTGCATGACACGATTGTGGTGTTTGACCGCATCCGCGAGAATCTAAAGAACATGAAGGGAAGGCCGGCGTTTGAGACGGTTGTGGGCGATAGCATTTCGCAGACGATTACACGCTCGATTAACACCTCGCTGACGGTGCTTTTAGTGATGATTTCGATTTATATCTTCGGCGGCGCATCCATAGCATATTTTGCGCTGGCGCTTATCATAGGAGTTTTTTTCGGGACCTATTCATCGATTTGTCTCGCAAGCCCGATACTTGTTACCTGGCAGAAGTGGTCGGAGAGAAGAGTTGGCTGAACATTACATTCCAACGTTCTGCAGAACGTTGGAATGTTATCGGATCGGAATAGATAAAATCAACTCAATGCGCCAGGCGAGTGGCGTATTGAAAAATCATTATGGTTAAAGTAATTCAAAAAGATCCATTTTCTTCAAGTTTTCTAATGGGATGGGGCAGTAGGGTTTCTCGGATATAACGGGATAAAAATGACAGAAATAACCGGCGTTATTGACACTCTGTCAAGCCGATGCTACCATATGCCCGTATTATAATTTGTGTCTAGGCCCCCATGCAGGCTTGTTTTGGGGCAAGGGCAGTGTTTATTGAAGACGCCAAATGTTGCAGCCAATCAAAGTCTCAATTAAGCCTCGGGAGGCGGCTCAAAATCTTCTGAAGCAGATCGAAAATAAGCGCGCGCGAGAGGTGCTCGAGCGCCGTTTTGGGCTTAAAAATGGCAAAGGCGAGACCCTGGAGGCCATCGGCTCCTCTTACGGCATTACGCGCGAGCGCGTGCGCCAGATAGAAGCCGACGGGCTAAAATCCATTGCCAAGCCGGCGGTTTACAGCTTGGCCGACTCGGTGTTTAAGGCGCTCGAGGAGCACCTGAAAGAGCACGGGAGCGTGGCGCGGGAAGAGCATTTGCTGAAAAGCATCGCCGATGAACGCGAGCATGCACATTTGGGGTTTCTATTGACAGTGGGCAAGCAGTTTCAAAAAACGCGCGAGACCGACCTGCACTACGATCATTGGTACACCGCAAAAGAGGCCAAAACCGCGGCGGAAAAAATTATCCAAGGCGTGATCGCTGATCTAGAAAAACAAAAATCTCCCGTGAGCCGCGAAGCGCTTTTCGCGCTTCTTGGAACGCATGCGGAGCGGGTCTTGGGCGATAAGCCGAAAGATCAGGTCCTGCAGGCTTACCTCGGAATTTCCAAAGAGATCGCCCAAAATCCCTACGGCGAATACGGTTTGGCTTCATGGCCCACGATCCGCCCCAAGGGCGTTCGCGACAAGGCCTACGTGGTTTTACAAAAGACCGGCAAGCCTATGCATTTTCGCGAGGTGGCTTCAGCCATCAATTCCATGCAGTGGACCAGAAAACCGGCGCATCCCCAGACGGTGCATAACGAGCTGATTAAGGCCGGCAATCAGTTTGTCTTGGTGGGCCGGGGGCTTTACGCTCTTCGTGAATGGGGATACACCCCGGGGACGGTCGCTACGGTCATGCAGGAAGTGTTGAGGGGTGCCGCGAAGCCGCTTGCCAAGGAGGAGATTGTGAAGAGCGTGCTTGAGAGGCGCTTCGTTAAGGAAAATACGATTCTTCTGAATCTGCAAAATCGCACGTTATTTTCCAAGAATCCGGACGGGAAGTATTTTTTGGTGTAACTCGATAAAACGTCCAGCCGTTTCGGGGGCAAGGACGGGAAAGGCTTGGAGCTTCCCATTTAGACTTCGTAAGCGTCTGGCTGTAAACTGTAGACAGTAGCCTGTAGTCAGTTTTGGGGGAAGACCCTCACTTAATGTTTACGCCCGATTTTTTCGCCGCCAATCTATTTGAAGGAATCCGCCTGATACTCGCGGGGTGGTGGATTTATACTCCGCTGGTTCTTGTCTATCTCGCCGCCGAGAACTGGAAGTACTATCTCATAATAGCGAAGTTGAAAAGCACCCAATGGGTGCTGCTTGAGATTCGCATCCCGCGGGGGATTATGAAATCCCCCGAAGCCATGGAGCGCGTGTTTACCGGCTTTCATGGTCCCTATGTCCCCCCAGAGAAGTTTAAAGAGTTTTATTTGGAGGCAAATGTGCGGCTTTGGTATAATCTAGAGATTGTCGGCCAGGGCGGCGACATACGTTTTTATATCTATGCGCCGAAGAAATGGCGTAACGTGGTGGAGGCGCAGATTTACGCCCAGTATCCCGATGTCACAATCAGCGAAGCCGATGACTACACCAAAAGCGTCCCCGACGATTTCCTTAGCGAGGATTATGAGATGTGGGGCACGGAGATGCAATTTGCCAAAGAAGACGCCTATCCCATCACTACTTATTACGACTTTAAGACGCTCACCGAAGCCAAGCTTGAAGAAGTAAAAGTTGATCCGCTCTCGGCCTTTGCCGAAACCCTGGCGACCTTAAAACACGGTGAGCAGATTTGGTTTCAAATCTTGGCGCGTCCCTGCGGTTTGCCCGGTAAGGGGCCGAAAGATAACTGGAAAGATGAGGCGGAGCAAATTGTAAATAAGCTCGCCGGGCGCGAGAAGCCCGCCAAGAAAAAATGGTGGGAGTCGCTTGCCGAAATTGTCTCCGCGTTTATTGAAGAAATTCCCGAGCACGCGGCGGAGCTGGCGAAGCCCATGTCCTCTTCCGGCGAGCGTGGGCTGGGTCGGCTCTATGCCGCCGGCGCTAAAAAAGACGATGCAAAAAAAGATCCGTCGAAGCTGCTGCACATCACCCCGGGCGAGAAGGATGTGATCGCCGCGATCGAACGCAAGGCCTCAAAGCTGGGATATGAGGCGGTGGTGCGGATGATTTATGTGGCGCGGCGCGACGTGTTTGATCCAAGCGGTATTGGCTCGCTCTTTGGCATGATTAAGCAGTTCAATACCCAGCACTTGAACGCCTTTAAGCCCAACGGCGGCACGCTCACACGAACAAAGGATTATCTGTGGGGTTTTTACAGTTCGCAAAAATACCAAAATAAGATAAAACGGGGTTTGTTGTATTCATACAAACACCGGACGCTTTTTTGGGACATCAAAAAAATTCTCCCATTCCCAGACACTATGCGGATTGCAAACGCAGTTTCTAGATTTTTTTACCGATTATTTCCCAGCCAAGTTGAATCTATGCGCTCAAAACCCATTGTTTTAAATACCGAGGAGATGGCGACGCTTTTCCACTTTCCAGGCGAGACGGTTTCTTCTCCCGCCATGCCGCGCCAGCAGGCCAAGTTCGGCGAGCCGCCGATTAACCTCCCCGCTGGATAGTCAAAAGCCACACGCTAAAAGTCAAAAGTATTTGTCTTTTAGCTTTAGTCATTAGTTATGAATCACGACGAAATCACCTACTTCGCAGAAACTACCTTCCGCAACGAGATGCGGCGTTTTGGCATCAAGCGGCCGGACCGCCGCCGCCATATGTACGTTATTGGGAAGACCGGCACTGGCAAGACGACTATGCTTGACAATATGACGGTACAGGATATCCAGCGCGGGAACGGCGTGGCGGTGCTGGATCCGCACGGCGAGTACGCCGAGCGTATGCTATCGTTTGTGCCCAAAGAACGGATTGACGACGTGGTCTATTTCAATCCGGCGGATCTCGCGCATCCGCTCGGCTTCAATATGCTAGAAAAGCCTGATCCCAATCTGCGCCACTTTGTGGCCTCGGGCCTGATGGGAGTCTTCAAGAAGCTCTGGCCGGACGTTTGGTCGGCGCGCATGGAGTACTTTCTCGCGAATTCCATTCTGGCGCATCTGGAGCGCGACGGCGCAACACTTATCGGCGTCAACCGCATTTTCGGCGACAAGGAATATCGCAAGCAGATTGTTTCGGAGATTAAAGACCCGATTGTGAAAGGGTTCTGGGAGAACGAGTTCGCCAAGCTCCCGGAGCAGTTCATGCGCGAAGCGGTTGCCGCCATCCAGAACAAAGTTGGCCAGTTTATCTCCAATCCCTTGGTCAGGAACATCATCGGGCAGACCAGTTCGACTTTTAATATCCGCGAAATCATGGATCAGAAAAAGATCCTGATTGCCAACCTTTCCAAGGGGAAAATTGGCGAAGAAAATTCCAATCTTCTTGGCGCGTTGCTGGTGACTAGAATTTATCTCACCGCCATGTCGCGCGTGGACCTTCCCGAAGAAGAACGCGAAGATTTTTACGTTTACGTTGACGAGTTCCAGAACTTCGCCACGGAGTCCTTCGCCAATATTCTTTCGGAGGCGAGAAAATACCACTTAAATCTCACGCTGGCGCACCAATACATGGGGCAGCTGGTGGACGATAAGACCAAATCCGCCATGCTGCAGCAGGCGATTCTGGGCAACGTAGGGACGATTGTCAGTTTTCGCATCGGCGCGGAAGACGCCGAGGTGCTGGAAAAGGAGTTCGAGCCGGAGTTTCTGATTCAGGATTTCGTGAATCTGGGGTTTGCCCAGATTTATTTGAAACTGATGATTGATAACGTGGCCTCCCGCCCGTTCTCCGCTAAAACGCTTCCGCCGATTCCGCCGCCGGCCGAAAACTCTTCAAAAGAAATTATCGAGCGCTGCCGCGAACGCTACGGCCGTTCGGCGGCGGAGATTGGTGAGGCGATTAGCGAATGGAGCGGGCTTGTATCGCGGCCTATCCCGCCCCGCGCTCCCCGCGACTTAGCGTTGACGGCAACCGAACCGAGGCACGCGGTATCTGGCGCAGCGGCTGTCGGGGGCGGCGTTGCTGCTGAACCGAAAAAGAAAAAAGACAAAGACCAGAAAATGTATCCGGCCAAGTGCGCGGTGGACGGGGCGGACATTATGGTGCCGTTCCAACCGGATGGCAGGCGTCCAGTGTATTGCACCGAGCACCTTTCGCAAATCCAGCGCGGCGGTCCGCGGGAGGGAGCGCCATTGGGCGGTCCAAAATCAAGATCAGAGTCGGGGCGGCAAAATCAAGCCGCCGCCACGATCAAGTCTGCTCCCATCGTCAGAGTTTCGAAAGACGTGGCGCCGCTTTCGCTTGGTGAATTGCGGCCGCGGGAGGAGCAAAAGCCGGACGCGGGCCAAGGATCGGCAAGGTCTCAAGCCACAGGCGGCGCGGATAAATTTCCAGTCTCTTCGCAGCTGCAGACCTCGTCTTCTCCAAAGCCGCCAAAGAAAGGCGTTGACCTGGATGAATTGCGTAAAGTCCTGCAGGAGTCGTTGGCGGCTACCGAAGGCGAAACCAAAGTATCGAGCGATGAAATAGGAAAGCTGTCATTACCCGGCGAGGATCTCGCCAAGCCCGCGAAAGTCGCCGCGCATGAACCTCGGGCTAGCGTGATTAAACCCGGCGAGAGCGTAAAGTTCTAGCTGCTGGGGCGGCATTGACAACCGCTAGCAGTTATGCTACACTAGAATAGTTCTTTACACATATACATTCCAGCGGAGCCCGAAGGCCGAGAGCTTCAGACTCATGGCTTCCGTGGTCCGCTGGATATAGCAAACTTCACTTCTCTACATAATACAGACAGAAAGGGAGGTAGAACATCATGAAAGTGCGCATTGTGCGATCAGGCGATCACGGGGAACTCTACACGTTCGAGCTCCCGCTTGGTGAGGTAGCCATCACTACTCTCACTGCTAGCGAACGGGAAAGAGCTTTCATACATCGATGGTTTGTGGAAACAGGCAGCGATGGCTTCAGGCCGGTCTCTGCCGATCCTGGCGACTACTCTGTCGCCAAAGAGGTCGAGATGCCCAATCAGGATGTAGCGGAGCTCCTGATGCTCCGACAGCCGAACTTTGAACAAGCGGCACAGAGCTAAGAGGGAGACTCAATGAGCGAGAAGACTCGCGAGGAGTTCATGGCGGAGATCGTGGAGTGCACCCACGGTATCCGCGGCCCGCGATGGCAGATGCTCGAGCACTCCGGCTCCGGCCCCGATGAGGGATCGGAGGACACCCTGCTGGTCGTCCAGTCGCCGGAGAACGGCTGACAACGTGCGCACCAACCCGGAGGAGTCCGCAATTCGCCAAGCGGCGATAGCAGGCTCCTCTGATCTTCACTTAAATTCATAAATTATTGTGAGTTCAGGTGAGGATTAGTACTAAAACGACTTAACTTACAACTAGGTCCAGAACAAGTGAGAAAATCAGATAACTTCGCAACACGCAGTATCAATCATTGTTCAATTAATTCTCGTAATGAAAAAAGCGGCCCTCGGGCCGCTTTTTTCATTGTTTTCTGGCTGTAAACGAGTTAAGAGTATTAGGCCACTGTAGATAGACTTATCTGAGATAATCTTATCATATGTTATCTTAACAAAATATCCACGATCGTGAGTATTTTGTTAAGATTGAATAATGGCCTGCGGTAAGCGATTTAGGACCATTATCGATGATCTTATCTTAACAATTCTTCCACGATCGTATGTATTTTGTTAAGATTGAATTATGACTCTTGGAAAATTGATTTTGCAAACATTGTTCGAGATTGGCGAGGGGGCTTTGGACAGTTTCTTCCCCACCAAATACCCCGAGGCGAAATTATGGCGGGAACTTTTAGGCCTTGACTCGCGTCATGAATTTTCGCGCCCGACATTTTCTGTGATACTTTCTCGATTGCAGTCTGCCGGCTTGGTGGAGCGGCGTGGTCGAAAAAGGCAATCCGTTTGGCGCCTCACTGAAGCCGGCGATAGATATCTAAAAGCAGAGAATAATAAGCCTAAGCCGGATGGCATTCAGCGTCTTGTCATTTTTGATATTCCGGAAAAAGAGCGCCGCAAAAGAGATGTCATCCGCGGAGAACTTGCCGGGCTAGGTTATTCCCAATTGCAAAAGAGCGTGTGGAAAGGAGAGATTCCGTTATCTAATGACTTCATCGAATTACTTGATGCGCTTAGTTTGCATAGCAAGGTGCATATTTTCAGCGTGCAAGAGCGTGGCACACTTTAAGCACAAGAAAGAGTATTAGCGAAAATGCCAGCAACTAAGTCAAAGGGTTAATCTTAACAAAACACTCACGATCGTGAGTGTTTTGTTAAGATTAATATTGATATTGTAAATATTATGGTCTCTTGCCGTATTTGAAAGCAGCGCCATATTAAACTGTGCACTCTTTTCTTGTGGAGTTTTTATGCTTTGGTGGCGCGCTCGACGTATTCACCGGTTTCGGTGTTAACGCGCACCACGTCGTCTTGGTTAATGAAAAGCGGAGCAGAGATCACAGCCCCGGTTTCGAGTGTCACGGGTTTTGTTCCGCCCTGCACCGTGTCGCCGCGGAGACCCGGCGGGGCCTCTGTAACTTTAAGATCAATTTTAATCGGGAGAATGATGGAGATAATTTTATCTTCGAGAAACACGGCTGTAACTTCGGTATTGGGTTTCAGCCATTTGGTTTTATCGCCGAGAACCCCCGCGTCAAGCTGGAAGCGTTTTGCACGATCCCCGGCCTCTGAAAAAACGTACTCGCCGCGGTGGCTGTAAAGAAACATAATCGGTTTTTTCTCTATATCCGCTTCTTCAAATGTATCCGCTTGTTTGAAGGTTCGCGAAAGCACCTGGCCGGTAACGCAGTTTCTGATGCGGGCGGTGGTACTTGAACCGCCGCGGCCGATGTGCGAGTGGGAGGTTTCAAGCACCTCAAAAGGCGCTCCGCCCTGCATGAATAGCGTCCCGCGTTTAAGATTATTCATTGAAAGCATAACGTAGAAAGGATATTTCGGCGGAGGCGGGTGTGTCAAACGCGAAGTCCCACTAGAGTCGAGCTCTAGTCGCGGCGTTCTGCGGCGGACAGAGTAAAATTTCGACTTGTGGATAATAAGAGACGCATAAAGGCTCGAAATAACTTAATATAATAGATGTAGACAGAAGGTTATGGCCGTGCCGTTGCTTGTTGTTCCATGGTCGATACGGCGAGGTACGCCAGACCGGCAGATTGCGCAGAGGGAAACTGATGCATGGTTTCGCTCGCGGATCTTTGTTAACATGTCGTCTTACTTAACGTCGGGAGGCACAGCTTGAACTTTGCGCGGTTTTCTGCGGCGCAAGGCTCGAATGTGCGCTTCGGACATATAAAAAGAAAATGGTACTTCAAACATGGGGTGACGTTATAATTTTGTCGCTCCAAGAGGTCTGGGCATCGGTGGCTGGCTTCCTGCCGCTTCTTATCGGAGCGTTGGTGGTCTTTGTCATAGGCTGGATCGTCGCGGTTTCGCTCGGCAAAGTTATCGAGCAGATCGTGAAAGCTCTAAAAGTTGACTCGGTGCTTGAGAAACTTGAGTTGCATAAAGTGCTTGACCGGGCTGGAATTCAGCTAAATTCAGGCGCCTTTATCGGAGGGCTAGTGCGATGGTTTCTCATCGTCGTATTCCTGCTCGCGGCGCTGAATATCTTAAACCTCAATGAGGTTTCGGCGTTTTTGAGGGACGTGCTCGGGTATATTCCGCAGGTTGTGGTAGCTGCGCTGATTCTTGTAATTGCGGCGCTCTTGGCGGAAACCGCCGAAAGGACTGCTCGAGCGTCAGTCGAAGCGGCTGGACTCAAAGGCGCCCTTGTCGGAGTTGTCACGCGTTGGGCGATTTGGATATTCGCCATCATCGCGGCGCTTTATCAGCTCGGAGTGGCAACACTGCTTCTACAGACGTTACTGACAGGCCTGGTAGCGATGCTTGCCATTGCCGGCGGGCTGGCTTTCGGGCTTGGCGGGAAGGATCTGGCTGGGGATTTTCTCGGTCGCGTGCGGCGCGAGATTTCCGATCGCTCCTAGGGTTTTTAATCCAAAAGGCCTTGCAAAAACGGCCCCGCGGGGCCGTTTTGGCTTTTCTCCGACCCTTGTCCACAGATAGCTTGACGAGCAAGCATTAGCCGGCTACACTTATCTGGTTCAATAAGGAACGAGCTACTCTATTGACTTGTAGGGTCGTATACATTAAACTTTTGGGCAATCAAAGCATGTCAATCAAGAATCAATTGAATACGATTGCGGCCTCTGATGTTGTACCGGGTCATTGAAGACCCTGCGGAATTTTGTGAGTATGAGGCCGCCGAGAGGCGGTTTTCTCGTTAGTTGAATAGTCGGTTTAAAAAATAAACATCGGGGAGATAGGAGTTAGTGAACTAGTAAACTAGCAGACTAGTAAACTAACTCGTGTCTCTGGCATTCAATGGGTCTTGCGCAAGCGAGATCGCTGGGGGCAAGATTTTTGACAATTTGGTCATAATTGCAACAGGGTAATAAATGCCGTGCACAGCACGGAAATTCCAAATTACAACATCCAAATTCCAAACAAATCCCAAATTCTAAACGTTTTGAATTTATGATTTTGGTCATTCGATATTGTTTGTGATTTGGTGCTTAGGATTTGGTGCTTCCGCGCTGTGCGCGGTGAATTGTATCTCACTCGTTCTCTAAGTAATTAGAGGACAAGAGAATAAAAAGCGGTTATTAAGGGCGCATGGTGGATGCCTTGGCTTCAAACAGCGATGAAGGACGTAGCGTGCTTGCGATAAGCGTCGGGGAGGTGGCGAGCAACCTTTGATCCGGCGATGTCCGAATGGGGAAACCCCCGGCGATGTCCGAATGGGGAAACCCTATCGAGGTCATACTCGATAACCTGCCGTGTAATAGCGGCATGGAGTACACCCGCTGAAGTGAAACATCTCAGTAAGCGGAGGAAAAGAAAAAAAGCGAAACTTCTTTTTAGTTGCTAGTGGCTAGTTTCTAGTCGCTAGTTGCTAAAAGATAGTTTCAACATTCCCGTAGTAGCGGCGAGCGAACGGGGAACAGCCCAAACCAACCGTGCTTCGCACGGAAATTCCAAATTACAAAACCCAAATTCCAAACAAATTCAAAAATTCCAATTTCCAAATTCAAAACGTTTTGAATTTAAGATTTTGGTCATTCGATATTGTTTGTGATTTGGTGATTGGAGCTTGGTGCTTCCGCGCGGGGCGCGGCTTGGGGTTGTAAGGTAATGAGTCCAGAGCTTGCTCTGGTAAGAGTAAACATAAATCGAGACTTCGTTAGGAGAACGGCCCTGGAACGGCCGGCCAAAGAGGGTAATAGCCCCGTAAACGAAAACGGTTTCGTGCTCTAATCATTATTCTTGAGTACTGCCCAGGTAGGAGTCTGGGTAGGAATCTGGGAGCACTAGTCTCCCAAGGCTAAATATGTTTGAAGACCGATAGTGAACCAGTACCGTGAGGGAAAGGTGAAAAGCAGCCCGGTGAGGGCGGTGAAATAGTACCTGAAACCATGTGCTTACAAGGAGTCGAAGCCGTGCTTTGCACGGAAATCCCAAATTACAAATCCCAAATCACAAACAAATCCCAAATCTCGAAATTCAAAATTCCAAACACGTTTTGAATTTAGGATTTTGGTCATTCAATATTGTTTGGAAATTGGCGCTTGGAATTTGGTGCTTCCGCGCAGAGCGCGGTGACGGCGTGCCTATTGAAGAATGAGCCAACGAGTGTACGGAGATTGCTTGACTAAACTACTTTGTAGTGAAGTCGCAGGGAAACCGAGTGTTAATAGCGCGATCTTAGATTTTTAGTTCGTGTAAACCCGCCAAAATTTTGCAAAACAAAACTTAGGCGGGCGAGTCGTGGACTTCAGTGAGGGAAATTCAGTAATACGTTCGCAGAAGATTTGTTGGGAGGTCTCAGGCTGGCAAAGCAAAGCCGAGGGTTCGAATCCCTCCCTCCCAGCCAATCTGCAAAGTTGAAGAGCAGAGATAGCTCAGCGGCAGAGCATCGGAAGAAGCCATATATCTCGTAGCTACAAGCTTCGGGGATATAGGTGATGGATCCGGGGGTCACGGGTTCGAACCCCGTTCTCTGCTCCAACTCTGCGGCGCGGAAGAACTGCGTCGCAAGCATCTTGTTGCGGTGGAAACCGGCAAAGCCTCCCAGTAGCCTATCGGCGAAGTTGAGGCGGGGGAAACCCTCGAGGTTATGAGCCGCAACAAGAAATTCTGGTGCGAGTACCGAGCCCTTATAGGCGCTGATGTTCATAGGGGTGGCCAGCGTGAGCCGCCTCACTTGGCGCCGGGGTTACCGGATAAATACTCGCACCAGGCCGACGCGCGCGTGCGCACGCGCGCGTCGGGTCCTTACTGAAGTTCACGAACCGTGCATAGCACGGAAATTCGAAACTTGAATCTCGAAATTCTAAACAATATCGAAATTTAAAATTCTAATGTTCCAAACGTATTTGGAATTTATGGTTTTGAAAATTGAGATTTGTTTCGGATTTCGAATTTAGGATTTCGTGCTTCCGCGCTGTGCGCGGGCGAACTAAAGATCTATATGTAGTCTTCATACGACCCGAAACCAGGTGAGCTACCCATGAGCAGGGTGAATCCGCCGTAACTGGCGGAGGAGGCCCGAACCGGTTGATCGTTCAACGTCTTCGGATGACTTGTGGGTCGGAGTGAAAAGCTAATCGAACCTGGAAATAGCTGGTTCTCTTCGAAATAAATACAGGCAGTCCAATCAAACTCCGAATGCCAGTTACGTTATTCCGGCAGTCAGCAGGCGGGGGCTAAGCTCCGTCGTGCATGAGGGAAACAGCCCAGACCGCCGATTAAGGTCCCTAAATCAATGCTAAGTGTTAAGGCGGTGGAATTTCTTAAACAGCGAGGAGGTTGGCTTAGAAGCAGCCATCCTTTAAAGAGTGCGTAACAGCTCACTCGTCAAGAGATTCTGCGCCACAAATGTATCGGGGCTAAGCATTGTACCGAAATCGCGGATGCGTGCGTAGCACGGAAATCCTAAATCCGAAATCCTAAACTCTAAACAAATCCCAAAAACCCAATTCCAAAGTTCAAAACACGTTTTTGATTTGGATCATTTGGATTTTAAATTTGTTTAGGATTTAGTGCTTAGGATTTAGAGTTTGCGCGCTGCGCGCGCGTGGTAGAAGAGCATTTGCATCTGCAGTGAAGCCCACGACGCGAGTCGGGGTGGAGCGGTGCGAAGAGAGAATGTTGGCACAAGTAACCGCAAGTCAGGTGAGAATCCTGACCGCCGAAAGTCCAAGGTTTCCTTGGCAATGATTATCAGCTAAGGGTTAGTCGGTCCTAAGGGGATGGCGAACGCCGGACCCGATGGATATACGGTTAATATTCCGTAACCCGAGTTTTGATCGATGGCGCGACGGAGTGTAGTAGGTTGAGTGGATTATTGGATTTCCATTCAGCGCACGAGGGGGCAGTGTAGGCAAATCCGCACTGCTGGATTTAATTCCGACTTCAAGTGCGATGAAAATGCGTTTCTTCGGATCCTGCAAATTCAATCGAGCGCGCTTCCCAGAAAAACGTCTAAGATTATCGAAATTCGGACCGTACCGCAAACCGACACAGGTGGACTAGTGGAGAACACTAAGGCGAACGGGTGAGACCTCGTTAAGGAACTAGGCAAAAAAGCGGCCGTAAGTTCGCAATAAGGCCTGCCTCATTGAGGCTGATAGAAGGATAGAAAAGACTGTGCGGAGCATGATTTTGAAAGCAAATCAAAACCCCCACCGTGGGTTTTGATTTTCGCCGAAATTTCTCGCTCGTCCCGACTTCGTCGAGACACCATGGCCGCTCGAAATTTCGAGCGTTTCAAAACCACGCTCCGCACAGTCTAAAGAGAGAGAAAGGAAAAACAAACGGGGCATATGTTGTAGCCCTGAATTGTGGCAAGCGTATAAGGCTTAATAACTACAAGGGGGTTGAGCCGTGGAACGGATTTTGGGGGGCAGCCAAGAATGGGTGGAGCTCGCAAAGGAATTCATCGCAGCGAACGAGCTGGATGGGAAGACCGATGCTGAATTACTCGCCTTTCTTAAAAGGTCCGAGGAAGAGGACGAGCTGGTTTACCTCGAGGGGATAGCACAGGGTAAAGACGAAACGGATGCTCTGTTTTCTAGATATTTCACGCCGTGGGCAGTAGCCGAAATGCTTCTCGCTCGGAGAGCGGAGCCAGCAGGATCGCTTGAGAAGTTTATCAACACCCGCCTTCGCGAAGTCGAGGGTCTGGTGCGACGATCTTTGGAAGATGCGGACCCCGCGGAGTAGTCGGTCTTCTGGCTACAATTCAGGGTTACAACAGAAGATGAAAAAGAGAGGAGTTCAAGGTATGAGCTCTTGCGAGATCTTACTGACGCTACTGCAGCTGGGCATCATCGTCCTTGGATCAGTGGTCATCACGATCCTGGGTCATGCGACCTGGTGGTTCTTCATGAGAAAGTTCCGCGGGACTCGTCTCGCGGGGGTGCTTCGTCGAACGTAATGCGTGGGCCCGGAGCTCAGGTTGGGATGAGTGAATCCTTAATGGGGAGAGGGTCGCAGGCCTGCCTGCGGTAGGCAGGTTCAATTCCTGCCGAGCCTACCAATCTTCGCATCAGAAAGGTGCGTGTCGCGTCGCCCATCGCGCGTCCAACGCGGTCGGTTCGTGGTTCGCGGGGATGCGGCACGTGCCTGCGCGGTGCGGGCGGCTACGCCCCTTAAGTCCGTGGGCAAGAGCCCGACGAGAGGGGAAGTAAGTTGCCCGCATCGCGTCTAAGTTCGCCCCGATTTATTGGGGCATTCATCTTACGGAGCCTGAAGTCCGGGCTTCGTGGGGTCCTGTCCGTGGGCGCGCGGGCAGGTCAGGAGAGGGGAGCGCCGGTACTCTCGCTTCGAAGCGAGTGAGCGGATGCCTCGATCCGCGAATTCAGAGTACCGGCGCTCCCTGAACCAAACTTTTCTTTCTAAGTCTCTATTCCGCCAAGCGGCGGAAATCCTTTCCGGCAGTACGAAGTACGTACTCCGGTCCTTCTATCAGCCTCTTTGAGGCCGCAGCGAAAGTATCTCTAGCGACTGTTTACCAAAAACACAGGTCCCTGCTAAACACGTAAGTGGATGTATAGGGGCTGACGCCTGACCAATGCGAGAAGGTTAAAGATTGTGGTC
>Ga0076058_111_pt1 | contig 17372 bp, 21 predicted proteins | sample RifGroB1_FD_68089 | JGI IMG/M metagenome (GOLD analysis project Ga0076058, IMG submission 68089) | Parcubacteria bacterium GW2011_GWB1_52_7
AAGTTGAAGAATTTCATACCAGCTACCAAATCTTGCTCGTCCCAAGAACCCGCGTTAGGAACTCTATCTGCTCTTTTATTAAAGTAGCCATCAAAATCAATTTTCAAGTCAATCGCGCCGGCGGTGAACGTGTTGCCGGTTGATGTCTCCGTGTCCGAGAAGAAAGCCGTGGTGGCTCCCACAACAACTACGGCCACTGCCGCAACCACGCTCAAACTTAATAGTATCTTTTTCATAATTTGTTTACCCCCACCTTTTAAACCTCATACAAGACTTAAAGCAATTCTCTTTTTTAACTGCCCGTATGCACTTTTAAACTCTTTCAGTTTTTGCTCTCGTGCTGTTGCATCCTGTTGTGATTTGAATGCCTCATAATATACAAGGGAAAGTGGCATTCTTTTGGCAGTTGAAGAAACTTTTCCTGAATTGTGTTCCTTTAATCTTTGCTTTAAGTCTTTTGTATATCCTATGTACAATCGCCCATCTCGCGAGCTTTTTAACACATAGACGTAAAACATAGAGACCTAAAAGGTGGGGGTGAATTTAATTTTATTGATTAATCTTGTAACTTTTTTATGTGAGATTCGCCGCTCACACGGCATCGACCAGAGTACCCCCACACTAATCAAGTCAAACCCTGATTAGCAGAGAGGAAAATTATTTTGAACAATTGAGAAGATAAGATCGCCCTTATATTCTCTTTTGGCCAAATGGACCCTCATCATGGAATCGAGCTGAGCTCGATGGAATGGCGGGGGCGGCATTAAGCCAAAACGCTCGTTGAAACGAACAAAGCTATCTTCTCACGTCAAAAAAGAAGATAGCTTTTTCTGGGAGTTGATTCGCCTGATATCCAAGCGATCGTCCATGCCAATACACCAGCCCCCCAGTTTCCCCCGTGAGGTGTGGCTCATTTCCAGATAGTAAAGACAGCCTAAATTATCTGCAACACCGAGACGTGTGTCAAATCGGGTTTTCCCTATTTTCTCCACAGTTTTCCCCATTGTTATCAACTGATGATTCCTACAACGTTTTTTCGAAAAAACAAAAAGGGCTCCGAGCCCTCCTTCCATCTCCGTTGCTTATGGAACGATTCTATGGAATCGTCTTATGGCTTCACTTAAGTAACAATTACGGAACAATAGTGCTTATATACACACTTCAATTCAGAGTCAATCTATTGACTTACTTCTGACTTACTTCCACGGAACAATTCTATGGAATTGTCCTATTCAATATTCCCCGTCCCCTCTCGATTTTTCAGACCAGAGGTATTACGAATCTGGTTCAAAATTCCTTATTCCAATATTCTTAAGAACATTGGAATAAGGAATAGTACAGTCCTGCGCCAAGAGCGCGGGGTATATAAGGCAATCCCTCAACTGCGGCTCGGGACAAGCTTTGTGATTAGAAACTGTGTTTTTCTAAGTGAGCACGCTTTAATCATTACTTGTGGTGAGCTAATCGAACTATCCCTCGACTACACTCGGGTCTTCAACTCCAAGATTGCTCGGAGTCAAAAGAATATTTTTGCTTCGATCGGGAAGTAAGTTTTCCTTGTGTTATACTAAAGTCACTACAGTGCTGCCAAACTCTGAAATAGTAGCCCCGCCGCAGCAACCAAATGGAGGTCGTATGTGGGTGCCAAACAAGGGGAAACAACAACGTTGTTCAGTTTGGCACCCGCATAGAACCTCTCTGGCGGGAAGCGTCAATCAGCCCCGTTGGGATCGAGGGTATTGACCCCGTACCAATCTGAACACGCACGCTACGAACATCCCTATTGTGAGCCGCAAGGCGGCTTCGCCTTACAATAATCGATATACGAGATTGCATTGCCGAGATTGGTACGGGGTTGACGAAAATCTGCGTTTATTTCAAGATTAGCTTAAAAAACCCGTTCGAGAACAAATACGTCGTCTGCCGGGCGCAATTCCTGCTTTACAAACGCCGCGACCCGGATAATAATGGTGGAAACTGCCAAAGGCCCTATCCGCATACTAATCAATCAAATATCAACCACTATGTCAACACTGAAACGAACTGTCAACATATTGCTGCCGGCGTCGGTAGCGTTGGCGCCTCTTGTCGCTTTGGGTATCGGGATTAACGCCATTCGGATTCCGGAAACCCCCGCTCTTCCATCCGAGCTTCAGCGAAAAATCATTGTTTTTGAAAAAGACACGAGCGGCGCGGAACGCAACGCCATTCTCGGAACGCTTGCGGAAAAACGCATCAAACGCCTGCATCGCGCCATTGACGCGGATGTGCTCGAAAATCTGAACGCGAGCGACATCGCGGCGCTAAAGCGAAATCCTAAAGTCGTGCGCGTGGATGACGACGTGACGGTTTTTGCCTTGCGCAAGCCCGGTGGAGATCCCGTTTCTGCGGCAGCGCAAGTATTGCCGTGGGGCATTGACCGGATTGACGCGGAACTTGTGTGGCCGACGGGAAACACGGCAAACCCCATCAAGGTCGGCGTAATTGATACCGGAATCTCTCTGACTCACCCAGATCTGGCGGCCAACATCAAAGGCGGATACAACGCCATTCGCCCGTGGAAGAATGCCAACGACGACAACGGGCACGGATCGCATGTCGCGGGCATCATCGCCGCCGTCAATAATTCAAGCGGCGTTGTTGGCGCGGCGCACCAAGCCGATCTTTACGCCATCAAGGTATTGAATGCCGGCGGTTCCGGATATCTTTCCGATGTAATTGAAGGAATCGAGTGGTCAATCGCCAATGGCATGCGGGTTACTAACATGAGTTTGGGAACCACCGCTGATATAGAGTCCATGCATGAGGCGGTGAGACGCGCAAATGCGGCGGGAATTGTGCAAGTCGCGGCGGCAGGAAACAGCGGAGGCGCGGTAATCTACCCCGCGGCCTATCCGGAGGTCATCGCAGTTTCGGCAACTGATTCGAACAACGTTATCGCTTCTTGGTCAAGCCGCGGACCGGAGGTGGATCTGGCCGCGCCCGGTGTCAGTATCTACTCAACATATAAAGGAACCGGTTATAAAACGCTCTCCGGCACCTCGATGGCCTCGCCTCATGTGGCTGCCGCGGCGGCGCTTCTGTTGAATGACCCCATAGGATCGAACGACACGAACGGCAGCGGCGGATGGGACCCAGACGAGATTCAAACGCGCCTGCAATCCACCGCGACTGATTTGGGCGCCGGCGGGTTCGACCCGCTCTATGGCTGGGGCCTCATCAACGCCTGGGCCGCCGTCCAATAAATAGAGCCAGGAAAGGCCAGCAGGAACCATCAAAAATCCCGCCACAGCGGGATTTTTGATATTGCCACCGGATTTGGCCGGCCGCGCTAATTATGACGCTTCCAGGCGCCAGCTTCAGCCTGTGCGTGTCTTTTTGTCGAAAAAATATCTTTCATGTGCCATGCTACTGCAGACTATATGAAAGATGGTTGCGTGCCCCAAGGATATTTATCCCCCTGTCTATAGGTGCCGCAGTTCGTCCATTTTATGATCGCGAATAACTCGAGCTTAAAAGTTTATGTTTTAATCCGACAGACTATTTCTCCTCTTCGAGTTTAATCCAATATGTGTCTCCAAGGGCTGATGGCTCAATCACGATAAATAATGGCTGAGTCGGCGTATCGGCAAGATGTGTTTTTTCAGCATGATCTACAAATCTCACAAAGTCTGCTCCATCGAATCGCCCGCGATCAAAGGTGAGCCGAAACTGGCGCGGCGCACCTAGTATCTGTTTGATTATTTCGACAACCTCACCTGGTGGAGTTTGGGCGCGCACGATAAAGCGATCCACGCCCATAGATTCTGCCATTCGTTTATGCTCTTCAAGCCCCTGATGCGAATACAATGCGACGGGAATGGATTTTAATTCCGGGCTTTGGCGCATCTTTTGGAATAACTCAAGGCCCGTCAGTTTCGGCATCCTAATACCGGATAAAACAATGTGGGGTAAAAACGTCCCTCCGTTTAATAGCGCCCATGCCGCCTCGCCGTCTCCTGCGGTTAGGACCTCGAATCCCGCATCCTTAAACATTGCGGTATGAAGCTCAAGCAGTCTCTCATCGTCATCGACAATCAAGATGCGTTTCTTTTGGTTCGTCACTTGTTCCGACATAAATAAATCTAGTATCCCTCTAGTTTGCGAATTAAATTGTGCGAGCGCATTTTTTCTATGGCCTTGGCCTCAATCTGGCGGATGCGCTCGCGCGTGACACCAAACTCCCTGCCGACCTCTTCCAGCGTGTGCGTAATCCCGTCATCAAGCCCGAAACGCATGCGAAGAATCTTCTGCTCCCGGGGAGTCAGATCCGAAATAATCAGCAAGACCTGCTCGCGAAGAAGCCGCCGCGAGGCCGCTTGCGAAGGCGAAAGCGTTTTATCGTCCACGATGAACTCTCCGAGCGTCGAATCCTGATCGTCATCGTCCCCCACCGGTGCTTCCAAAGACACGGTCTCTTGCGAGATTTTCTGGATATAATGGATTTTACTGACATCCGCGCCCATCTCGGAGGCAATCTCCTCCGGCAGAGGCTCGCGGCCAAGGTCCTGCAGGAGTCGGCGTTTTACCTGTTGATATTTTGAAATGGTCTCCACCATGTGCACCGGAATACGGATGGTGCGCGCCTGGTCCGCCAGTGCCCGCGTTACCGCCTGTCTGATCCACCAGGTGGCGTAAGTGGAGAACTTGAATCCTTTACGATAGTCGAACTTCTCGACTGCCTTAAAAAGGCCTATATTCCCCTCCTGTATCAAATCAAGAAGCGTCAGGTGCGGAGAACGGCCGACGTATTTTTTGGCAAGCGAAACCACAAGCCGCCCTTGCTCGATGCGGCGCGCTAACTCTTTCTCCTCGTCTCCTGTAAGCAGGGAGATTCTTCCAATCTCGCGCAGGTACATCTGCACCGAATCCGAAGAAAGATGCTCCAGATCAACCTCCTCCTCGCGCCGCTTTCTCTTGCCTTTACCTTTGGAAGGCGCCGCGTCCTCCTCGACCACATCCAAAAACTCGCGCGTCTCAAGAACTTCCACGCGCGCGTCCTCGAACTTCTGATACAAAGATTCCAAAAGCTCGATATCGGTTTCAATCGTGGGGAATTCCTGCATTATCTCGGCGTACGTCACAAACCCGCGGTCGCGTCCTTTCTTGATAAGTCCTTCTATTTTAGCCTCGGCCTCTCTCTGCCTCGCGGCGCGTTTTGAAACTTTCCCCGTCGCGGCTTTGCCGCGAGCGATCTTCTTCTTTTTCGACGAAGCCTTGCGCCGAACTTTCTGCCGCCGCGCTCTGCTAACGGTTTTCGCGCGGCGTGATTTCGGCTCGCGCTTTTTTGACGATCTCCTTGATTTCATGAGTCTGCAAACTTAAGTTAATATCCCGCCGGAAGCTTTCTCTTTATTCTAAAGCTTCCCCAGAAGGTCTGCCGCCAGTTTGAATTCATTCAAAAGCTCCTGCAAACGCGAAAAATCGGATACTTTTTCGGCCTCGCCGATAGACTCCGCCAAAATAACCAAACGCTCCTTCACCCGCTCGCGCTCCACCTCGCGAATGCAAGCGGCGATCTCGGCGCGCGCGTCTTTAACATCCTGGAAAAGCGCTTCGACTTCGAATATCAAGCGATCCGCATACCCGCGCCATTCCTCCGGCACGCGGGCCAGCATGGCCGCCACGTCGTCAGTAAGAGCCGCCCCGTCCGCCAACGCCTCAAAAATCTCCCCGTGCGGATTGATGGCAAAAAGAAGCGCCCGGTCATGCCCGGACAAAAGCTCGCGTGCCTCCGGATAAAGAAAGTACGCCCCTAAAATCCGCTCCTCCAACTTGTGCGCCTTCAATTTCGGCGCGCCTTCGGACTCTACGCCAACACTCGCGGGTTGGTCAATGGCCCTTTTATATCTCGAAAGTTCATCCCAAACCGCCTCTTCTTTAACACCGAGAAGCTCCGCCATTTTGGAAACCCAGTGAGCTTTCTCAATTTGATTGCCGATCTTGGCGATTTCCGGCAAAAGATATCGGCTGAAATCTTTTTTCCCCTCCGGGGTTTTTAGCGAATACTTCTTAATCGCCCGTCCCAGAAAAAAATCCATAATCGAAACCGACTCATCCACGGCTTTTGTCCAGATTTCCGGATTTTCCAAAACCGCATCAGCCGGATCCTTGCCCTTGGGAATCACCGCTACCTTGCGGTTAAAATCAAGCTCGGCCGCGAGATCCAGACTGCGCTTGGTTGCCGTCTCCCCCGCCTCGTCGGCATCAAATGACGCCACCAGCGTATCGGTGAGACGCCGGAGCTGCTCCAGATGGCGCAGAGTGAGGGCTGTCCCAGAAACGGCGACGGTTTCGACAACGCCGGCTTGGTGCGACATCACCACATCCATCTGCCCCTCAACTACTACCACCCGATTTTTCTTGCGAATCGCCTCTTTGGCTTTGTCAAAAGCGAAAAGCGCACGCGACTTGTCGTAGATCATCGTTTGAGGCGAGTTCACGTACTTCGGCTCATCGGTCTTTTTGCCGCGTTCAAAAATACGGCCGGAAAACGCGATAACCTTCCCAGAGGCGTCGTTTATAGGGAACATGACGCGGTTGCGAAACCGGTCATAGTATGAATCTGCCCGCTTCTCACTCCTGATCCCAAGGCCCGAAGCGACAAACTCATCGGCGCCAAATCCCTTGGCGCGTAAAAAGTTCCAGAGGGAATCCCACGAATCCAGAGCATACCCGATGCGAAATAATGCAATCGTTTCATCCGTCAAGCCGCGGCGCTTAAGATAATCATGAACCGCCGGATTTTTGGCGAGCTGCGATTGGAAAAACCTTGCCGCCTCTTCAGAAACAGCATGCATCCGCTCGCGCTCGGTGCGCAGTTTCGGGTCTTCGCGCTTTAACTCAACGCCCGCGCGCTCCGCCAACTGTTTCAGCGCGTCGCGAAATTCAAGATTCTCCATCTCCATCACGAACTTGAAAATGTCGCCACCACGGGAACATCCAAAACAATGCCAGGTCTGTCGCGTCGGCGAGACGATAAAAGACGGCGTCTTTTCCTGATGGAACGGACAAAGCCCTTTCCAATTAACGCCGGCTTTGGCGAGCCGCACATATTGCTGGACAAACGGCACAATATCCAGCCGCGATTTGATTTCCTGGATCACTGGATCAGACATGTTGCGATAATTATTGACCTATTAATTCAAATTTTCAACGCCATCTTATGTCTATCGCTTCGGCAGTTTTTTGGTGTTTTTCTTGAACCATTCCGCAATAGCATCAAGCTTCAATCTCTTCATAATGATTGAAACGGCAAAATGTTCCACCTCTCCATCTAGAACGGCGATGCTATAACCGTTCAACTGCAGAAATACGTCCGCGGCTATCATCGCCGTCCGTTTATTGCCGTCAATAAATGGGTGCGAGAAAATAATGCTACGTGCGTAAACCGCCGCTTTGACGAAAACAGATTGATAAAGCTCCTTGCCGAAAGCGCGCTGTTTCGGCAAATCTTCAAGTAGAAGTAAACCCCGTTACCACGGCCTTCCGGCCGTGGCTTTTATCTACTCGCTTCGCGACTTGACGCCATTCATCCACGGGCTCCCCTGCCTGCCGGCAGGCAGGCGCCCGTGGCTTTCTGGTAACGGGGTAAAGCATGCCGATCGCGTACACCATGGCTACTCCCCGTTTCATCAATAGCTACCGAGTGTATCAGCAGGATATCCTCGCTCGAGAGATACTGCATACCCTATTCGGAAGCCAGTTTCTCAAGATCGTTTCTGTATCGGTTCACGAAATTCAACGCGAGAGCTGCGATTTTTTTCTGGTTATCTAAGCCGGTTTTGATAGCCCGAATAGAGACCGCTTTAGCAACGGAATTAATATCCACCTTAACAGTATCTCCGATCTTAAGCCCAAGCTCCGCGAGCGACTTTTTGGGAATAGTGACAGCCGCCGATGTACCGACCCTCAACACTTTTTGTATCATACTGGGAAATTAACAATTATAATATTATTATAGCGAGCTTAAAATCCTTCGTCAACCCGCATTCAAAATTGTTGACAGCAAATGATATTTATGATACTTATTAAAAACCTGAAAAGGCGTTCTTTGGTAGCATAAATAGACCAATAAAGCAAGAACCGACTCAGTGGTGAGGGGCGACGCGTCCTACTGCATCGCTCGTCGGGTCAACGTTCTCCGCGGGGCGAAAGGCCAACGACGGCCTTTCGCCATACTCTCATGACTAACTCATAAAGGGAGGTGATCACGCCGCTGCAGTCTTCGGCAGACTCCTGTTCACTGCGGTTACGTAACGCAGGCCCGAGTAAGGGGCGAAGATCGAGAAAGGTCTTCGCCAGTTCATTCATCCCAGACCGCCGAGGCAGTATGCTCGGCGGTTTTCTTTTTATAACCAGCGAGAGGGTTTAATTTTTTTGATGCTATTCTTTATTCAGTGAATTTTAAAACCGAAAATGATAACTGCCAGAAGGGCTAGCGCCAAGCCGGCATCCAGAAAAATCCTAGCGGTCATCGGCCGGGCTCCGCGAAGAAGGAGGATCACCCCAATAACCGCAAGGATTATCGCCGGTAGAACTGCCGCCGAAACCTTAACCGCGACAGCGAGGCCCGACGCAATCGCGACGACAGCGATGACTTTGGCCCACTTGCTCCCCACCGCTAACGGAATCGTCCACTTGTAGCCGCCGTCTATTTGATGATCGTCAATATCTTTGGTGATTTCCCTGCCGAAGATAATAAGCGCTGTGGAGAGAAACAGCAACCACACTTTGTTCGCCCCGGCTCCCGCTGCGATAGGCAGGAGAACCGGACTTCCGGAAGTAAAAACAACCAGCGTGACGGGAGCCATCGGAATCCGCCGCACCTCCGAGTAGACAAGACCAGCAAGGATCATGAAAAAAAGCACGGTGCCGGTGTTTATGTTTTCTATGCCAACCGTAATAGCCAAGCCGCATGCGACTGCCCAAAAGGCGAGAAGCAACGCCAGGAAAGCCCGCGGGCAATTAAGCGCCAATGTCTTGCCTTTGCGAACGTCATGATATCGGTCGCGCCAGTCATTCTGCAGCATCGTCGCGCACATACCGAAAAAGACAGCGGCCACCGAGAGCCAAGATATGGGAATGTCAGCGATTTTAAAGCCGGCAATGGCCAGCAGACCAGCCAAAAAGCAGATCGGCAGGCGCAGAGACTTAATCCATACTGTCACTGTTGTCACCTTCTTTCTTTTTATCGAAAATATGCAACGCTGACTCGGAGTATTCTGATTAAAAAACCAGCTTATTAACCCAGGCGGGGATTTTGACATTACCCACCCGATCATACTGCGGCCAGTAGGGCTTAATATCCAGTATCGGCGTGCCGTTCAAAATATCCAACCCTTTCACCCGCAAGCGCCTCCCTTGTCTTACAACGAGCTTTACCGTTGAGATGGCAAGGCGATTCGGCCGCTGGGGGCAGCGGCAGGCAAAAATTCCCCCGTACGGCACATCCAGTCTCCCCTGCGGATGATGTTTAAGATGGCATTCTTTTTCCTCGCCCATCCAATAGACAATGATGACATGCGAGTAATCCTCAATGCCGTCCAGTCCTTTGGCATATTTCCTGTCAAGAATAATTTCGGTGGTAAGATCCTTCCAGCCAGCCAGCGCCGGTTTCTTAGCCGTGTTTTTTGCCTTCCCAATCGGTTTTAACCGGATTCTGCCTTTTCCATCCATGCCGTCTGGAAACGCGCAAAATTCTACTTTAGTCTTGGGATTGTTCATAAAATGATTTACTTACAGTATTCTTGAATTAGTCCGAACCCGCTTTCGCCGCCTGTGGTAGGGAGCCGCACCGACTTGTCCCGCCGAAGTTTTAACGAAGGCGGATGACAATTTTCCGCCGTCGCCCTTCGGGCTATGGCGGACAAGCAAGTTTTTCTTTGGCACTTAATTCTTATGAAAAAATGATTTTATTCAGTCCTTGGTCTGGAAATAAGCTTTGACTATGCGATAACTGGCATTGCAGTCATTCTGCGAAGAATCGAGAGATAGTGTTCCGCGTCATTGTGCAAGATAAAGCGCCCGAACTCGATCTCGCGAACACCCTTAATTTTCAATCCAATATCGTAAGAGGGTGGCCCATCTTCCCACTCATGGGTGACAACTTGGAGTCTTTCGACTTTGTTGAACGGATACGACCTTTCGTGGCAATGCTTCATCAGTGCAGTCTTGTAGCTATAAAAGATACTCTGGCTGACAATATCAAACCGAATACTTTGGCTCATTCCAAACAGGGCGGCCAATAGAAAAAAAATACTGGCTCCGATCGCTCCGGCCGAGATGATCACCGCAAAAAGCCATAGCAGACTGAATCCCTCCGGCCATGAAGGTTTGATTAGAAGCTCATACGGAACCAGTAAGGGAAATAAACCACCGATCAAAACGAAAGTCCTTGCTGTAACCCTCAGATCCCTGCTGAACTCAATATGATTCTCCGATTGCTGTATCTTATCCATTTGTGCTCCTCTCGTCTTGCCGCCTAACAATTAATAGACGAAATGCGTAAATTTATGATAATTTTTGAACATTATAACACAAATATACTTCACGAAGTAGCGATTGTCAATTATATTTGCGTGTCGCGTGTCACCAAGAGCCTCGATGCAAAGATCAAATAATTCCACAGGCGCTGGAAGAACCACTGGTATAGGATATCTTCATTGACCGCCAGATTACTCAGGAAGAATACTCCAAACGGAAGACCAAACTGCTCAATAATAAGAAGGATTTAGAGAGTAAGCTCAAGGAGATAGAAAAAAGCGGCGGCGGGTGGCTCGAACCAGCAAAACAATTTGTAACTCCCTGTAATCAAGCGGGTTCTGTCGCTTGGCAGGAAATTTTAAGCCCCAAAAAAGATTTTTTGAAAATTTGCGGCTCGAACCATATTTTGATTGATAAATCCTTTTCCTTTTCGCCAAAAAAGCCCTTTCAAATCCTAGCCGAGCGGCGCGGAACGCGCCGCGAGGTTGAGCTTTCTTTCTTGCAAAATTCCAATTGGCGGAGGGTACAGGATTCGAACCTGTGAGGGATTTCTCCCACACGCTTTCCAAGCGTGCGCCTTAAGCCACTCGGCCAACCCTCCGTCATAAGCATGATTGCAGTTTATATCTGAAGTTCTATCATCTCCAGCATTGAATCAGCCGCATCGTAGATAAAAACGCCGGAAGCCAAATAACTCTTGTCGCATAAATTGGCGATATAAATGCCACTTAACGGATAGCGCGGTCTTTTAGGGCCTTTATGCGCTCCTCTATGGGCGGATGTGTCGAGAAAATTTTAACCAGCCACGGGGTTTTGTCTTGGTTTCGGTCGGCGCCAAAGGGATTATGCAGAAAAAGGTGCGCCGTGGCATTGGTCGCGGTTCGAAGCGGCTGGCTGTAAGCGGAAATTTTATTTAACGCCGATGCCAGCCCATCGGGATAGCGCGTGAGCAATGCCCCCGAAGCATCGGCCAGAAACTCGCGCCGGCGCGAGATCGCAAGCTGTATCAGCGACGCAATTATGGGCGCGAGTATCGCAAGCAGAATGCCCAAAATAATCAAAATGCCTCCCGCGCGGCCGTCACGATTATTCCCGCCGATCCTGGCGAAGCGCGAAGAGCGCAGGAACATATCGGATAAAATTGCGATAAACCCGACCAAGACTACGGCCACAGTTGAAACCAGCATATCGCGATTGCCGATATGCGAAAGCTCATGAGCCAAGACTCCCTCCAACTCGGACCGATCGAGTGTCCCCAAGAGCCCCGTGGTCACGACCACAACCGCATGTTTCGGGTCGCGCCCCGTGGCAAAGGCGTTCGGCGATGGGTCTTCCATTATATAAAACTTAGGCATGGGGAGACCCGCGGTTATCGTTAGATTCTCGAGCACACGGTAAAGCTCGGAATTTTCTTTAAAGTCCACAATCTTGGCGCGATGCAGAGCCAAAACAATTTTATCGGAGAACCAATAACTCGCAACGTTCATTACAATGCTGAAAAAAACCGCAAAATAAAGAATCCCCGGATTGGCGTAAATTTGGGCGAAGACCCAGCCAATCGCGATTACAATTCCGAAAAAAAGGCTCATCAGAATCCAGGTTTTTCGGATGTTTTTCGATTGTTCCGTGTAGAGCGTAGTCGGCATAAGAAACGGGGAGTATTATAACAAGCCGATACTCATCGGGCAACTTGGGCTTCGCGCGAAATCTTAGTCCAATCAATTATTGAAGCATCCTCACGTGAAAATACTCCGTAGAAAATCGCTGCCAGCAATACGACTAAAAGCATGGTAAGAGCCAATTTATTCATATTTTGATGATGTTATTGTTTGACCAGAATGCTCCATAGCCCCGCCTGCCGGCAGATAGGTCCGCTACACGGAGCTCCATCTTCATTGAATCTCCATCGGCAGTTTCACCATATCGGCGTGGCTGCCGTCACGGGGCGAATATTGGAATACCCGTAGCTCTACCGCCTTCGGCAAATTGCCGAAGGGCCCTGCCGTTACACGAAACGACCCAAAGATCTGTCCTTCTCGCTTCATGGCAAGCGCCGTTGTCCTCCATAATATCTTCTCGTTTTCATCAATAACGACAATCTCGACCGAATCATCGTATGGTTTCGCCATCCCGTATATAACAACTGTCTCGCCGCCTTTAACGCGAATGGGCGCTTCCGGTTCAATTACTAAAATCCGCTCCGAGGCGTTGCGCAAAACAAACGTTTCCAAAACCGCGTCCACGGCGCGCATACAAGCGGCAAGTTTTGTCGCGGAAAGCGGCCTGGCGTAATATACTTGAAAGACATAGGCTCCGAATGCCCCTGAATTGGCTAAGCCGTATTTCAATCCGGCATCTTCTAAGAACAACGTCCGGTGCGCCGGAAGCTCGCTTTCTTGGTAACGGATGTCACGAAACACATTGCCGCCGATTTTGCGCTCAAGCTCGGTTTTCTCCCAAGTATCCCCGATTGTGGCGTCACCCGCCCCCGCCGCCAGGCGGCAATCGGAAACGGACAAAAGCTGCAACTCGTTCGGCGACTTTCCGACAGCCCAATCTTTCACATTGTAGCGAAGCGAAAAGTATTGGTAGCGAAGCAACGGCGCCCGAACAACCATTATACCGTTATATGCGTAAGCGGTTTTTACCGTAACCAGAGACGGGATCAGGACGTTATCTTTTTCGCCGCGGATCCCGGCGGCCGAAATCGGCATCCCGGCCGAGACGTCCTGATAAAAAAGCCCCTCCCCGTCTTCATTGGTGATGGCGGAAGCGCCCGTCAAAGAGACAAGCACCTCGGTTCCGTCTTCCTTCTCCACCACAATCACCTTGCCGGAAGGAAGCAACGCCGAAACCACGCCGCGGATAGTCCCCGGGTCGCCAGCGCCCCCCAACCCGCCGTTATTGGGACGTGTAAAAGACTCCTTCAAGAGCGTAACGCCCGCGACAAAAACGCCCACCAAGATCAGTATGAATAAAAGTCTCTTGCCCTCCATGATTTATCACATCTGCCGAGTCAGCCAAAACCGCACTCGCTTAAGTCGATAGCGGCTTTTATTCTACCCCTCGACTCTGCTCGGGACAAGCTGCTTGAAATAGAGCTCGCTTTCTCGAACGGAGCATCTTTTATTCACAACTTGTGGTGAGCTTGCTTGCCCTGAGCTTATCGAATGGGTCGAGCCATGAGAATCGGCCCAAAAACGAAAGGGGGGCGGCTGCCCTCCGCAGTCAGCCCCAAAAAAGAGAGATTTCGGCGGCGAAAATTAAAAAATTGACGGAGAGCGCAATTAAGCACCAAAAGCACCACTTCCGCAAAACCCACGCCTGCAAATAGAAAAGCAGTGCGGAGAAAATAAACGCAATCGATACCAGGCCTAAAATAAAAAGAAAAACGAGCGGCGCAAACTGCGGCACCACGTAGGGGGCGAGTACGAGGCAGATCAGGCCAAGATAAAAAACAAGCCCGATAGTCTCGTTGCGAAAATAAAAGACAGCGCCCCACTTCGAGCCCAGCACCGTTTCGCAGCGACTCCGTGAGAAACGGCCGAAAAGCTTAGGATACTGGCGCGCGCAGGCAATATAAAAGGCATCGAGCGCCCCCAGTGCCGCAAGCCATATCATAATTATCTGCCAGCTCAACATAAATCCCGTTACATCCTCACTAAAGTACGGAGTTTTTTCATTAATCTTTTTGCGACTTTCCAATTCATCACGTTAGAAATGGAATTTCTAATGGGGTTCATCTCCTGCCAATACAAAAGGGTTTCTCGGATGTAACGGGATAAAAATTCGAGGCAAAGAAAACCGGCCCCCGACACGCCGGAAAAACAGGCCCGCTTAAGAATTGTGGGTGCTCGAGCGTTCCTGCCAACGCCTCCAAAGCATATCAAGTCCCCAGACTACCAAAAGCAGAGGCCAAAGTTTGGCGAACGTCAGCGCGGGCAATACACCGAAGTTTTCCATCAAAAGGCCGAGCCCGGCGAGAATCAAAAGGGCAGGCCATAAAAGATGCCGCCGTTTGAACTTACGATACTGTTCTGAAAGATGCTCCGTATCCATACGCATTTCATTCTACGGCAGGATTCAAACAGTGGCAAGTTTTATCTGGTTACATTTCCGCGCGGCGGAGTGCTCTCTGAAGATGTAACGTGGTTTATCATATATCCAAAAAAGCGGCCCGTACCGATCATCGGTACGGGCCGACGCCCAATAACACTTCGGTCAATCCACCAGGACGAGTTTTCCTTGGGCATCAAGGAGCCCCAACCGAGAAAACGCCCGGATGATCGGCCACGCCGGGTCGAACTCGCCCGCCGCCATGCTGAACTTGGGACTTACGGGATGGGCGTGATGATTGTTGTGGAGAGATTCGCCTCCCGTAAACCAGGCGAGAACCGGCAAGTTATACGCGGTGTTTGGGAAGTTCTGCGCTCCGCGCCAATGACCAAGTCCGTTGATGAGCGGCGCGAGAACGAACACATAAAGAACAGCGTGCAGAATCGCAATCAGAATCCCGGATTGCCAGCCGAAGCAGAGGACCAAGAGGCCGGCGCCAATGCCGGGTCCCGCCCAGCCATAGGAGAAAAGAAACCGGTCCCAGCGATCCTCTGGGATATCCGGAGCGAACTTCGCGACTGTTTCGGGGCGCTTTGCCTCGCGGAAATAGTAGAACACGTTGAAAAGCTGAACCCGCCAGAACCCAAGAAGCTTGGGACTATGCGGGTCACCCTCGCGATCGGTGAAGGCGTGATGCTTGCGGTGCACAGCCACCCATTGCTGCCGATCCTGCCCCGTGAGAAGCCAAAGCGCCGCACGAAACATGAACTCGAGTCCCGGACGCAGAGACACCGCCCGATGCGTCAGCCCCCGATGCAGATAGATGGTGGTGGCAAAAACCGCCGCCTGCGTTAAGAGAAACGCCGCCGCCAAAACGACCAGCGATGATGCGAGCATCTTAAGTCTCCCCCTTTGTGTGAGCTGTTATTGGATGCAAGAAAAATAGACTTAACAAAGAACCGATCAACTGCCCGCCCAGTATAGCACAAGGGAATTGGCGCCGGCGCGACTAACGGAATTGAAGCGACTCGACAACGGCATTGTAAACAGCGTATGAGCTTGCCTCCGACGGCCGAGACTCGCGATAATCCGCCGAAAAAAGACGTCCCGCCCGGTCAAGTATAGTAAAGACAAAAAACGTTTCGGGCGGCTCGCCAAGCTCCGGCCTCAAGTTCCCGGAGAGCCTCATGCCGCTAAGCCCTCCGATGCTGAATTCTTTTTTGTCGCCGCCGAGCACATTCTGCCGCATCTCGGCCACCGACTCCTCGTAGGGCATATCTCCGCTCGCGTCTATACTGATAGGCGCCTCGCCGTCGCTCGTATTTTCGTTTGGCTTAAGAATTACAATACCCCCACCCATCTCTTTAAGAATCCACGAAGCCGGATAACTGAAAGAGAAACCGAACTCCATCGAAGAGTACTCGCGCCTTCCGGCGGCCGAAGGCAAACCGGCTGCTTCTTTATTATCCGTAGCACCCGGAACGAAATAATCCTTGTCGGATAAAAAGCGATAGGCGAAAAATCCGAGAGCGGCGATGGCTAAAATCCAAAAAAGTTTTTTCATAACGCCGTTGAATTATTTTTGTTCTCTCAATTTTTCGAGTGTAGCTCGAATTTCAGGCGAAATCTGCGGATTAGCCAATACTCTTTCAATAAACTTAGGAATTTTCTTTTCATAGGCAGGCGGATTTTCCTTGCCTTCATTCAAACGAATATGCGAACCCTCCATTGCGTTTTCGTAATCCGAAAGCACTTGTTGGGTAATTTGCCCTAGTTCTTCCTCGCTATACATTGCCTTTAAAGCTCCACGAAGTTTGCTAAAATCGGCATTAAACTTCTCTGGCTTTTGTTCGTAGCTTTGAAGTAGATGCAAAGCTTTATATGCGAGGATAGTATCAGGTCTCGCAACATAGTAATCTCGCCCCTCAACACTGACTCTCGCAACTCTTCTTGGGCCGTACGCTTCAACGGGGTCGCACATTACCTTAATTTGTTTTTCGCCTAATTTCAAAACTTTGCGCCCTTGTTCTGGCACTTCGTTAAAAGAAGGCCCACCGCCACCCTTCTTTAATCGATTGGGGTTCGCTTTATAGTGATCGGCGGGTACATAATCTAAGTCGCCAATTTGGCGAGCGAATGAAGCTAAAAGTTTTCTTGCTGACTCAGGTATTTCTCGCGTTCGAGCATCTGCTAAAGCAGGAATTTGTGTCTCGTCTATTTCAGTAAATTTCTCTGCACGAGATATAAGCATGGAAGCCAACGAGCCGGAAAGATAATAATTCATTCGTTGTTCCGTTTCTATACTTTCTGGTAGTTCCGGTAATTCAGCTGCTATTTCTGGGCCACCAATTTCTACAACTGGTTTTCTGCCAGCATCAATTTGTGGCCAGCGACCAGTTAAATATTCTGCAAATTTGGTTGCCGATTCAAGAATTTCCTTTTGCTCTGGGGTAATTTCTCTTTCGGGCGCTTCCGAATCGGGAGTTTCTTGTTTCGGGATGAATAGTGAGGGTCCTTCAAAAGTTACCATATCGATTTAGTTGACGTTATTGAAAGCAATTCTTTAATATCTCGATATTTCTCTTATCTGGTCCTTCGCCGTCAAATCCCGGCACTTCCAAAATCCAGGCCGCGTGGTGCAATCTCTTTTCTCCCGCGAGCGCCCTGAAACCATCAATGCCGATATATCCTTCGCCGAGATTTTCATGCCGGTCGTGGCGTGAGTTAAACGGAGTCTTGGAATCATTCACATGCAATGCCACGACGTTTTGGATCCCAACCGATTTATGAAG
>Ga0076058_118_pt1 | contig 17140 bp, 17 predicted proteins | sample RifGroB1_FD_68089 | JGI IMG/M metagenome (GOLD analysis project Ga0076058, IMG submission 68089) | Parcubacteria bacterium GW2011_GWB1_52_7
TAGTCCATGCCATATCCGGCATCGCGCTTGGCGTTTCAGTCCTGCCTTATGGGCGCAAGACCTGGGAGATTGCAGCTTTTGTATTTGTCTTGGCATTTCTCTATGAGGTTGTTGAGTTTTATGTTGTCCCTATTTCAGAGTACGGCGGCCGGAACGGCTATCTTATCGATGTCTTCTTCGATCTTCTGGTTGCGGTTCTCGGGGCCTGGATTATATTGAAGTTGATTGAATTAAGGCGCTGACTATGCCCGGGAAACCATATTTCATTACAACTCCGATTTATTATGTGAACGACGTGCCGCATATCGGGCATGCTTATACGACCGTAGCAGCAGATGTCTTGGCGCGCTGGAAGCGGTCTCGGGGTTTAGATGCCAAACTCTTAACAGGCACCGATGAGCACGGCGCCAAAATTGAGGAAGCCGCGGCCCAAGCCGGGGAAACTCCGAAGGTTTATGCCGATGAAATCGCATCAGCCTTTCGCGCGGAGTGGGATCGCCTCGGGATCCAACCGGACCGTTTTATCCGCACAACTGATGCCGATCACGAAGAAACCGTGCGGCAATTTTTGCAGAAGATGTTTGATGCTGGCGTCATCACCCGGGGAATTTACGAAGGCCTTTACTGCGTGGGGCACGAAAAATTTATGTCGCCGGATGAATTGGTTGGCGGCAAATGCCCCGATCATGGAAAAGTGCCGGAGCCGTATAAGGAAGAGAATTACTTTTTCAAGCTCTCAAAGTTTGCCGATGAACTGATCCGGCGGATTGAATCGGACGAAATAGAGGTGCGGCCGCTGGAACGGAAAAACGAAGTGCTGGGAAAACTCCGCCAAGGCCTGCAGGATATTTCGATCTCGCGAGCCAAGCTTTCTTGGGGCATTCCGCTTCCCTTTGATTCGTCCCACACGGCTTACGTTTGGGTGGACGCGCTAATTAACTACTACACCTATGGCAAGCCTAAGGGTTTGTGGCCGGCCGATTTACATTTGATAGGCAAAGATATTTTATGGTTCCACTCCATAATCTGGCCGGCGATGCTGCTTGCCATCGGCGAAGCGCCGCCCCGGAAAATTTTCGCCCACGGGTTTTTCACGATTGGCGGCAAGAAAATGTCGAAAACCTTGGGGAATGTCATTACGCCCGCGGAACTCGTCAAAAAATACGGCGTGGACGGGGCGCGATATTTAGTGCTTTCGGCGTTCCCCTTCGGCACCGACGGCGATTTCGACTGGGCGCGGCTCACGGAAAAATATAATGCCGACTTAGCCAACGGCATCGGGAATTTGCACGCGCGACTTACCAGACTTGCCGAATCTAGTGTCGGAATTGTATTGGGGTGGGATGATGAGTTAAGCGAAGTGCGGAAATTCCGTGATAAATATGATGCGGCGCTTGAAAAACTTGATTTTTATCAAGCGCTACAAGTTATTCGGGAACTTATTTCGAAGGGAGATAAATTAGTGAACGAGAAAAAACCTTGGGCGCTTGCGGGTGAAGCGCAAAAGAATGAACTGCAGAAATTATTGAACATTCTCTTTGCGATAGCCCACTTTGCAAATCCATTCATGCCCGAAACCTCTGGCAAAATTCTGGGTTCGTTAGGAATAGCGGAAATAAATGAATTCAAAAAGATTGGGAAGGCTGTTCTTGAGGTTCGTAAAATAGAAAATTTGTTTCCTCGAATGGAATAGAAAAACAGCGGAGGCGAGCGAGTCCAAGATGTGCGCTCACGCGGTCGGAGGATATCCTTGGCGACTGCTTCCGGCTGGCGATGCGCCGGACTGCCCCTCGGACCAAACCGCAGGATGCGCATACTGTTTCGTAGGCGCATCCCCTCCACTGTATATATCTTTATAGCGGTAAACGCGCCCTATGGCAATACCGAATATCATTGATAGTCATGCGCATGTCCAGTTCCCGGCCTACAGTGAAGATCGCGGGGCGGTAATTTCACGCGCGCTCGATGCCGGGGTCTGGATGGTAAATATCGGGACAGAGGATTCAACTTCGCGCGCGGCGATTGAGCTTGCCGAAAAATATCCTGAAGGCGTTTATGCAACAGTCGGATTTCATCCCGGGCATGTCGGTCCAAACCATCACGATGAATGGGAGAAAACCGCGCCATCGGAGGAGGTTTTTGACATTGAGAAACTCCGCGCGCTGGCCGAGCATCCTAAAGTTGTCGGGGTCGGGGAGTGCGGGCTCGATTATTATCGAGAGACAAGTGATAAGGCGCAAGAGATAAGGAAAAAACAAAAGGAGATTTTTGTTGCGCAGATAAATTTAGCTAAGGAATTACATAAGCCATTAATTATCCATTGCCGCGATGCATTCGCCGATCTGATTCGTATTCTTAGTTCTTATCTCTTAGCTCTTAGTTCTCAACCAGCGGGCGTCGTTCACTTTTTCAGCGGTACGGTTGAGGACGCGAAACAGTTGGTAGACTTAGGTTTTTATCTGGGATTTGGCGGCGTGGTTACATTCGCCAAGGCCTATGAAAACGTGGTGCGCGAAATTCCGCTTGAGCGAATAGTTTTGGAAACGGACGCGCCGTACGTGGCACCCGTGCCGTATCGCGGCCAGCGGAACGAACCGCTGTATATAGAAGCTGTGGCCGCCAAAGTCGCGGAGTGGAAAGAAGTTTCCCCTGATGAGGTGCGGCGCGTTACGACGGAAAACGCCAAAGCGCTTTTCGGGATTTAAAATTTCTTGACTGTCGCGGACGGCACTGCTACCTTTACCCCGCAGGTCCGGCAAAGGCGCGTCTTTCCGGAGAGTGCCCCAGCGGATTGCAGCGAAGGCATTGTTAAGGCTGGCAGTGAGTTCTGTCCGGCTTCAGGACTGCGCGCGGCGTTTTTTTTCGCGCGTGGTTCTCTCTCGTCCCTGCTCTGGAGCCAAGTAACGTCTCGCGTGGATCACCCCCCCCCCCCCCCCCCCCCCCCCCCCCCCCGCCCTCCTCCAGGCGCGGGCGACGGGCAGGCGCTTCGCGCCGAGGCGTCCCGCTCCTCGCGACCGGCCCAAGCACGCGACCAGAGCCTCACGCAAGAAGTTCTTGACCTGCGCGAGCGGCGTGTCGTGTAGCAATAAATCGCTGCGCGGCACGCCGCCTAATTTTTGCACATTGAAACTTATAACCGTGAGAGCCGCGGTCTCGAAATTGACATCCCCACATTTTGCAGAATGTTGGAATGTCGTTGGCGGAAAGAGTGAGGGAAGAAAGCGAGGGAGGAGGTGAAAATCATGCGCGACAAACGACAGCTGGGGATTTTCATTCCCGGTTTTCTAGATGACTCCATGCTAAAGCTCGCTGTGCCACAAACGGCGCGGATGATCGGCTACGAAGAAAAGCATCTGCCGTTCTTTTCTCGGACGCTTCGGCGCGTCTTGTCAGATCCCAACGCCTACCGGTCGGTTCAGATTCCAAAGCGCCTGGGGGGATACCGCACGCTCGACATTCCCAATCATGACCTGATGCAGGTACAGCGGCGGATCCACTCCTGCATTCTGGTGCGGCGCTACGTGCCGAGCCCCATTTGCCACTCGTTCGTCGGGAAACTGTACGATCGTTCCGGAGCGGCAGAGGAGCGCTGGCAAGCGGGGCGCTCGATTTTCACTAACGCCTTCGCGCATCTGGCGCCGGGTCCTCGCGCGCGGCGCGACGTGCGGATTCCTAGCTCGATTCTCACCGTGGACCTGAAGGAGGCCTACCCATCTATTGCCGCCGATCGGGTCTTTCGCGTCTATCAGGAACTCACCGGCGATCCGTGGACGGCGCAGATTCTCACTCACCTTTCCGTTTGGCGCGGCTGTCTGCCGCAGGGCGCTCCAACGTCTCCCATGCTTCAGAATCTGGTGTATCGGGAGCTTGACGTAGCGCTCGCGACGGAGTTCAACAAGGGGCCGTTCCGGCTCACGCGCTATGCCGATGACTTCACGCTGACGTCTCTTCGCGGCTACATCGATCCCAAGATCGTAATACATCTAATCGAGGTCGTTGAGGCGCACGGTTTCCCGGTCAATCGTCAAAAGGTACTTCGCTGGCGGCGCAAGGATCGGCGGTTGCGCGTAACAGGAATCAATATCCGCCGCACCGCCGAGCGTCCCTTCTCGCTTCCGCGCAAGAAACTGGAACAGCTTCGCGCCGCGCTGTTTTATGCGGTGAAGACGCTCCAAAGCACCGCGCGTTATGAAGCGGAGCGGCGAGCGGCGGGAACACTCGACACTACTACCGCCAAGGCCCTTGATCAGCTGCAGAAGCAAACCTGGGGGCGCATCCATGGCCTGGTGGGGTTCGCCGTACAGGTGTACGGCGATGAACTGCCTCCTACAATCTATAAGTGGTTTGGTTTTCTCCGTGAAGAAACCGAAGTCACCGGAGAGGAACTTCTTCAACAGATTCGCGAATCCTTTCCGGTTTCCGAAGTTCAACGTAGCGGGAGAGAGCTCCTCGGCGACTCACCCTAATCGCCCAGCACCCGAGCGGTGCTGGGCGATATTTTTATCTCCGGATATGAAAACGCCGCCCCCGACCTCGGGGGCGGCGTTGCCGCAGGCGCTTCCTACTCGGTCGGCGTGGCCGGGGATGCGAGGAGGTGCGCGTAGATCGCGCAGTCGAGGAACGCGTCGATTGCCGCGAGGTCAAGCTGTGCCGCTCGGCGGAGGTCTTCATAATCTGTCCGTTCGCCGAGGGTTTCCGACTTGTAGTCGATACTGATGTAGTGGTCGAAAGGATCAACGTCATGGTCGCTTGTGCGATCTCCCCACGCGACGTTGACATCGCCGCGAAAACCCAGCGCGCGTGCTATGTCGGGATCATTCAGTCCCGTCATAGCCACGCCGTCCGCGCCTCTGAAGCGGATCTCGATGCGTCCATCAAGGAACCTTCCTTGCTGGGAGTGAGTGGTTGAAAAAATCCCAATGCAGTTCTCCAAGAACTCGAACAACCCCCGCGTCTCACGTTTCCCTCTCTCGGCATCGCCGTACTCGGCGCTTGTGAAGAACATTGCAGACTCTCCTCCTTGTTAGGGTTCAGTTGCAGTAATGTACTGCTTTCTGCTACTTTTAATCTATATTTTGGATGACGTCAAGTCAGCGAGTTATGCGCTACAATCCCAAGGCAATAGAAGCCAAATGGCAGAAAAGGTGGGCTAAGGATAAGACCTACGAGCCCGATTTAAAGAAGGCCAAGAAGCCTTTCTATAACTTAATGATGTTTCCGTATCCTTCAGCCGAGGGGTTGCATGTGGGGAACGTGTACGCTTTTACCGGTTCCGATATCCACGGGCGTTTTCAGCGTATGCGGGGGTTAGACGTTTTTGAACCGATTGGGCTTGACGGTTTCGGGATTCACTCGGAAAATTATGCTTTGAAAATCGGCAAGCATCCGGCCAAGCAGTCTAAAGTCTCCGAAAAAAATTTCTATAGGCAGCTTTCCGACATCGGCAATGGTTTTGCGTGGGATGAGCATTTGGAAACTTACGACCCGGAGTATTACAAATGGACCCAGTGGATTTTTGCCGAGATGTTTAAGCACGGTTTGGCTTATCGCAAAAAGGCTAAAGTTAATTGGTGCCCATCGTGCAAAACCGTCTTGGCTGATGAGCAAGTCATTCAGGGGAAATGTGAGAGGTGCGCGAGCGAGGTTATTAAGAAAGATTTGGAACAATGGTTTTTCAGAATTACAAATTATGCAGAGCGGTTGCTCGCAAACCTGGGAAAGATTGATTGGTCTCCCCGGGTAAAAATCGCACAGGAGAAATGGATCGGGAAATCGGAAGGAGCAGAAATTAAATTTTCAATTTCCAATTCTCAATTTTCAATTAAGGTGTTCACGACGAGGCCGGATACCTTGTTCGGCGCGACCTATATGGTCTTGGCGCCGGAACACGAGTTAGTTAAAAGTTTAAAGTTAAAAGTGAAAAATTGGGGCGAGGTCGAGGCGTATATAAAGGCGGCGGCGAGAAAATCCGAGATCGAGCGGACGGCCGAAACCAAAGAAAAGACTGGCGTTGAGTTACAAGGAGTGAAAGCCATCAATCCGGCGACCAAAAAGGAGATTCCAATATGGGTCGCGGATTACGTTTTGGCGGGATACGGCACTGGAGCGATTATGGCGGTCCCGGCGCATGACGAGCGGGATTTCGCATTCGCACAAAAATTTAATCTCTCTGTCTGGCGAGTAATTCAAAAGAAGGATGCTCCAATTAAAAGTTATCTGATGGGCGCAAGGGATATCTCTGATAAAGAATTAGCGACTTTGGGTGTATTGATTATCAAAAAAACATCAGATGGGGATCGGAAAATTATTGTTCCAAAAACAAGACTTTCTGAATATGAGAAGTTAGTTTCAAAAAAAATGACTCCCGGCTTCTGGAATGAGTACATAGGGAAAGAAGCGGTCTTTATCTTCAAACATAAGGATGGGAGTCTTGAAAGGCTCACCTTAACTCCGGAAACTGAAAAACGTATCGATAAACTCGCAGCGGATTTTGTCGGCGAAGGATGGAATAAGTCTAGTGTCTGGAAATGGCTTGCGGAAAATGATTGGTATACGGATCTAATTATTCATACTGATCTGGGCTTTCTTGAGAATTCCGGACAATTCGACGATCTGGAATCAGAAAAAGCTAAATGGGAAATCACAAAATTTGTCGGTGGCCAACGGAAAACTCAATACCGTCTCCGTGATTGGCTCATCTCTCGTCAACGTTATTGGGGCCCTCCGATTCCAATGATTTTTTGCGAGAATTGTAATTGGCAGCCGGTGCCGGAAAAAGATTTGCCGGTGGAGCTTCCATTTGTGAAGAATTTCCGCCCGACAGGAACTGGTCAGTCGCCGTTAGCATCGGTAAAGTCGTTCTACGAAACCCAATGCCCGAAATGCAAAGGCAAGGCTCGCCGCGAAACCGATGTTTCCGACACATTTCTTGATTCGGCTTGGTACTTTTTGAGATATCCATCGGTAAGCGACAAAAAGCATCCGTGGGATCAGGAGATTACGCGGCAGTGGCTGCCGGTTGACATGTATATCGGCGGGGCCGAGCATTCCGTGCTCCACCTTCTCTATTCGCGATTCCTAACGATGGTGTTCCATGATTGGGAGCTTCTCGACTTTGAAGAGCCGTATAAGAAGTTTCGCGCGCATGGGCTCATCATTAAAGATGGCGCCAAGATGTCAAAATCCAAAGGCAATATCGTGAATCCCGACGATTACATTCGGGCTTACGGGGCAGATGCTCTGCGGCTGTATCTCATGTTCACCGGCCCGTTTCAGGACGGAGGCGATTTTCGCGACGCGGGGATAGCGGGAATGACAAGGTTTTTGCAAAGAGTGTGGAGATTATTTGACACAAAATCAAAAATCAAAAATCAAAAATCAAAATTACAATCCAAAATTCAAATTGACATAAACGGTGGACCGGATCACGCTATTCATCGAACCATCAAAAAAGTCACGGAGGACATTGAGGGACTGCGTTACAATACCGCGATTTCGGCGCTGATGATTTTGCTGAACGAGTTTGAGGCAAAACCGGCCGAAGTTTCGCGGGAAGACCAAAAGACATTCATTCAGCTTTTGGCGCCTTTCGCGCCGCATTCGCCCTGGCCTTCGTATGACCCCAAAAAGCTTGAGTCAGCGGATGTCGAGATTGTAGTGCAGGTTAACGGCCGCGTACGCGGGCGGTTGCGTGTGCCGAAAGGGATCAAAGAAGCCGAAGCCGTGGCGCTGGCGCGAAAAGATCAAGGAGTCGCAAAATATCTGGCCGGCGCGCCTAAAAAAATTATTTTTATTCCCGGCCGGTTGATTAATTTTGTAATCTAGGAGGCACTTTTCGCATCATAGGGCACTGCGGACAACGACGAATTTGCGTTTCCCCATTCGCCAATTCGCGCGAATTGGCGAATGGGGAAAAAGAAAAGAGAAAAAGAAAAATAAGTCAATCGAAACACTCAATTCGTATCTCGGGTTATTACAGTGAAGGAATGCGAATAAGACCCAGTAAGAGATTATATCCCGGTACAGCGAATGAGATGTTTGAGATAATCTGGATATTTTCTCCCGAACCGCTTACAATCTCTGTCATGCGCATAGTTGAGTTAAGCGGCGAGACATTCCCCGGCACGCTTTTCGAGGCGGTTAGAATTGTGAAGAGGGGCGGGGTGATTTGTTATCCCACCGACACAGTTTACGGCATAGGCGGCAATGCGCTTGATGCCAAAGTGGCGCGGCGCGTCTATCGGATCAAGCGGCGCCCCAAAGATAAAGCTATGATTCTTCTGGTGAAAGATATGGCCATGGCGCGAAAATACGCTTATATCGACCTTTGGACCGAAGGCGTGCTCGCCGATTTATGGCCTGGGCCGGTGACGGTGGTTTTGCATAGAAAAGATACATTACCCGATATAGTCGCCGGCGGGAAAGACACGATAGCCATGCGTCTTCCGAATTTCCGCTTCGTTAATGAGTTAATGAAGCAAGTTGATTTTCCGCTGATTGCGACCTCGGCCAATATCTCAGGCGACACGGTCAAGCCCGTGGAGGTTAGGCCGTTTGTCGAGACGCTTCGCGAGACAAAGGCCAAGCCCGATTTAGTGATTGATGCGGGGAGACTGGCGGCCTCCGAGCCCTCCACGGTGCTTGATCTTACCGACCGCGGGAACCCGGTCATCATGCGCCGCGGGCTTTTGTCAAAATCCGAGCTTGATCAAATGCTTGCCAAACACTTATGAAAAACAATTCTTCCGCCATCAGCAAAAGCGACGCTGGACTTTCGCGTCTCATCAATAAAGAAACCAAGCGGCAGCAAGAAACTCTGGATCTCATTGCGTCGGAGAATTTTGCGCCCGTACCGGTGCGCGAGCTGGTGGGGTCGGTTCTCGCGAATAAGTACTCCGAAGGGTATCCTGGGAGGCGTTATTATCCGGGCAATGCAGTTGTTGATGAAATCGAAGTGCTCGCTCAAAGACGCGCGCTCGCGGCATTTAAACTTGGCTCAAATTGGCACGCCAATGTTCAGCCCTATTCCGGTTCGCCGGCTAATCTGGCGGTTTATCTCGGCTTGATGAAGCCCGGCGAAAAACTTCTCGGTATGGCGCTTTCTGCCGGCGGGCACTTAACGCATGGGCATAAGGTGAACGCATCGGGAATAATTTTTAAGAGCGTCTCTTACGGCGTGGATCCGAAAACCGGCCTTATTGATTATAGAGAAGTGGAACACATTGCCAAACGCGAAAAACCCAAAATAATTGTTTCAGGGTTAACGGCCTATCCGCGGACGATTGATTTTAAAAAGTTTGGCGCGATTGCGGAAAAAGTAGGCGCTTGGCATCTCGCCGATATTTCGCATATTGCCGGGCTCGTGGCCGCCGGTTTGCATCAACCACCCTTTCTTTATGCGGATGTGGTAACTACCACGACGCACAAAATTCTTCGCGGACCGCGCGGGGCGGTAATATTTGTGAAAAAAGAGCTAGCCGAAAAAATTGACCGCGCGGTTTTCCCGGGCCTGCAGGGCGGGCCGCATGATAACGTAACGGCGGCGATTGCTTACACCTTCGGTCAGGCGGCAACCGCCGGCTATAAAAATTACGCTAAACTGGTTTTAGAAAACGCCAAGGCGCTGGCGCGCGTTTTACATAAAGAAGGTTTTACGCTTGCTACCGGCGGCACAGATAATCACCTGTTGCTTTTGGATTTGCGGCCACTTGGTCTTTCCGGCCAAGAGGCGGAGCGGACGCTTGAACGCGCCGGTATCATAGCTAACCGCAACTCGCTTCCCGGAGACACCTCGCCATTTAAGCCGTCTGGCATTCGGCTTGGAACGCCGGCGCTAACAACCCGCGGCCTGAAACCGCATGATATGGCGCGGGTTGCCCGATGGATATCTCGGCTTCTGATCGGCGACGAAAACCTGGGAAAAGTTGGGCGCGAGGTTAAAAACTTCTTAATAAAATATCCAATAGCATGAATCCCGTTAGAAAATTAATCAATTTAACTTCAATGAGTCTACTGACGTTGTTTTGCACGAATGACAATTATTTTCTTTTTAGATTCAGTTTAATTTTCTAACGGGATGAATGTTTTTGACGGGCGAGCGCTGGCGGATCAAGTTTTGGCTGAAGCTGGAGAAATTATCGGTGCCAGAAAATTGTCGCTCGGCGTTATTGTTTTGGGCGAAGATCCTGTTTCCGCCAATTTTATCGCGCAAAAAGAGAAACGCGGCGCGGAGATTGGGATCGCCGTGAGAACGTATCGCTACCCCATAGATACATCAACCCGCAAGTTAAGGGAGCAGGTTGCGGATTTGGTGAAAAAGACCAAGCATGATGGGTTTATTGTCCAGCTGCCCTTACCGGAAGGAATTAATACGCAATATGCGCTGAACGCTGTTCCCGAAGATTATGATGTTGATTGCTTGAATCAGAAATCTATCGGGGCGTTTGTAGTGGGCCGATCGAAAATTATGCCTCCGGTTGTCGGCGCGGTTAAGACGCTTCTCGAAAATGCCAGAGTTGAACTTTCGGGCAAGAAAATTGTTTTGGTGGGGGCGGGGAGACTTGTGGGGCGCCCTGCGGCGCTTTGGCTGATAGCGCAGGACCTGCCGTTTACGGTTCTGACATATCAGTCGCTGGATCTTTCGGTTATCCGCGAGGCGGATATCATAATTTCTGGTGTAGGCCAGCCGCGCTTAATTCGCGGAGATATGATCAAAGACGGGGCAATTCTGATTGACGCCGGCACCTCGAGTGAAGCGGGGAGACTCGTAGGTGACATAGATGCCGCAAGCTGCCAAGATAAATCCGGCTGGCTTGCAGCGGCCCCCGGCGGGGTTGGGCCATTAACCGTCGCGCATCTTTTTAAAAATCTTGCTATATTGGCTCAATAATGACTGATCTTAACGTCTCGTTATTTTTTACTCTTAATGGCTTGGCGGATGTCTGGCCTGCACTTGATTTTACCATTGTATTTTTCGCGCAATATCTGGCGTATATTTTGGCGGTTTTACCGCTTGGCGTTTTTCTTTATCGCGCCAGGTGGACAAAGCCTGAGCTAATCCAAATTTGCGCGGCGTATGCCGGCGCTTTGGCGGCGCGTTATGGTATAACCCCGCTTCTTCGCTTTATTTTTCCCGTCGAGCGCCCGTTTGAGATTTTTTCAGAGGCGGCCAGGCTTATTCCCCATGAAGCATCCGCCTCCTTTCCATCAGGGCACGCGGTATTCTTCTTTGCTTTAGCGATGGGGGTGTGGTTTATCCATCGGCGGCTCGGGGGGTACATGCTGGTTCTGGCATTTTTTATGAGCGTGGCCCGCGTTATGGCAGGCGTTCATTGGCCTGCCGACATTTTAGCGGGCGCGGTTATTGGAATTACTGTTTCTGTCATTGCATTTTTTATTGCCAGACGACTTCCAGGCAACGTCCCGCTGTAAAGCCTACCGGCGCTGAAGCGCCAGGCCTCCGGGGGATTAGAGAATGGCGGAGTTTAAATAATATTAAAACATTCGAACATTCCAACGTTCTGCAGAACGTTGGAATGTGATCGGAAATAACCACTGAACAATTCCATAGAATTGTTCAGTGGGTGTTTTGGGACAGTCTCAATTATCTTTTTAAAATCACTTGGCAGATGCCGATTAAAAGGATAGAAAACATAACCCGATGTTCTTTGCGTCCCTAGGGCGCCTAAATATGCGCTTTTCCAAGAACGCAGGACTGCTATACTGGGAGCATGCGGAAAATTCTTTTGACGGCCATTTTCATTGGCGTGTTCGTTCTTGCTCTCAACTTTGCGTTCCGCTTGAATTATTCGGATTATGTAGAATCCCCCTCGAAATTCAAAAATTTCGTGGCATCGCTATTTTTTATTGACTCGACAACGAAAGAAACGCTCAAAAACGCATATGGAAAAGCAGACAAGGGAGAGAAAAAACTCTCTTTTCTTATTGTCCCGGGTCACGATAGCGTCTTGCCGGGGACGGAATTTCGCGAGATGAAAGAAGCAGATCTCACGGTAGAGCTCGGTGAGGAGCTTTACAGTCTTCTCGCGGCTGATACTCATTTTGACGTGCGCTTGTCCCGCACCCGGGCCGGATATGATCCCGCGATAGCGGAATTTATTCGTGAGAAGAAAGCGGAGATAACAGAATTCGTCAAATCCCAAAAAACGCTCATGAATCGCTACATAGCGCTTGGGAAAATAGAATCACGGATATTCGTGAAGCACAATGTGGCCCCGACTGATATGGCATATAAACTTTACGGAATAAACAAGTGGGCAAACGAAACCGGCGTCGACATTATTCTGCATATCCATTTCAATGATTACCCAACAAGAATGCGCTCCGAGCCTGGAACATATTCTGGATTTTCTGTTTATGTGCCAGAGAGCCAATACTCAAACGCAAAGGGATCACAAGCAATTGCAGAAGCGATCTATGCACGCCTTGCCCGCTTTTACCCATCAAGCGATCTGCCAAAAGAAAATACTGGAATTGTGGAAGATCAGGAACTTATCGCGATCGGCTCGAATAACACTGTTGACGGCGCGGCGCTTCTTGTCGAGTACGGCTATATCTATGAGCCGCATCTTCAGGATGCGGCGATTCGCCCAAAAGTTATGTCAGACCTTGCGTTTCAAACATACCTCGGCATCATGGATTTCTTCGGAGATGATGTAAAGAAAAAATCATACGAAACGCGGCTTATCCCACATGAATGGCGGGAGGACATTTTTCGCCCAGGCTCGGCAAACAAAGATATACTCTCGCTTCAGGCGGCCCTCATTATCGAGGGCCTCTATCCGCCGGCGGGCAATTCTCTCAACGAATGCCCCATGAGCGGAAACTTCGGCGCTTGCACAGAAAAAGCCGTAAAAGCGTTTCAGGAAAAACATAATATTTTGCCTCAAACCGGCTATGTCGGAGAAAAAACCCGCTCAAAGCTGAATGAACTTTACAAAAAGTGATATATGATTCTGCCTTTGCAGTATTTTTAGGTCTGTAGCTTTTGGCGAAGGAGGTAATGCGGGAGTGGGTTAGAGAATGGCGGAGTTTAAATAATATTAAAACATTCGAACATTCCAACGTTCTGCAGAACGTTGGAATGTTATCGGAAATAACTACCTAACAATTCCACGGAATTGGTTAGTGGGCGTTGCGGTGAGTGCTCGAAGGGATCTATGAATGGTCTATTTTGAGATGACTAGGAAGTTTTCTTGTTTGGGGAGCTTCTTGAACCAAGCGACGAGGCGCTTGATATCGTGAAGTTGAGATTGGTGCTGCATCATGGCTTTGACTTTGGTGTCCCAGGTTTCGCGCGTGTCTACTGCAAGATCAATCTCTGATTTTCGGTATCCCGGCGGGCGATAGATAAAATAGTTTTGCCTGCGGCGGGCTAGGTTGTCCCGGACGCAAAATTGCAGGATTTTTCTCACGAAGAGCAGACGATGAAAAACAAAGCTTGAAACCATGGAAACGGCGATGTGGTCAATATGCCCCGAAATGCCGCGGGGCTCGTAGGTTAGGATGGTGTCCGGTTTAATTCGTTTCAAAATACGCTCGATTTTTCCCGCGAGGTCATGATACAAGTTGTTGGATAAAGTTCCGTCTTTAAATCCCAAGAAAAAGATTTTTTTCACGCCGAGGATTTTGGCGGACTTCCGAAGTTCATCGGCGCGTATCGCTCCAAGATTTTGTTTGTCCTTCTTGCCTTTATGCTTGCCGGACTCGCCCTTTGTCGCGCAAATTAAATAGACCGGGCGCTCCTTCGCAAATTTCGCGATGGTGCCCCCGGGCCCAAAGGCCTCGTCATCAGGGTGAGCAAAAATACAAACCAGCGGTTTCATGTTTTTAGATGGTATATCTTCTGGCGCACTGTTTAAGATTCAATTGTAAACCATTGATTGTTGAGCTGAAACTTTTCGAGAGTTTAATGTTGGCTAACGCGTAATGTTATTCTCTGGGTTCTTGTGGTTGTATTTCGCCAGTATTTCTTTTTTAACTAGATTAAATGCTTCTTCTATATCTACACCAAGTTGATTTGCAAGACGACATAGCCCGAAGAACAAATCTCCGATTCCATCCACAAACACATCTTTCTTTTCTTGAGTTAACTTTATCCGTTCTTCTTCCGACTTATAGCGAAGATGTTGAGACATCTCTATAAGTTCCTCGTGCAAATGGTCAAACTTGTCAACGTTTGGAATATCTTTCCAGTTATTCCTTTCAGCGAAGGTTTTAACTAGAGCCTGAGCATCTTTTATTTTTTCAATTTTTTTGTCCTCCATAGATTGTTGTAGATACACGTAGTTTATTGTGTATTGGTGCCGGAGGAGGGAGTCCAACCCTCATGGGCTTGCGCCCACACGATTTTGCCTGTCCGCCTTCTCCGACAATTGGCGGAGAAGGCGGAAGTCGTGCGTGCCCCGCACTAAATTTTGCCGATGTTATAATGCAGTATTCTTGAATTAGTCCGAACACATTTTTCCGAAAAAATCCCCCCGCGAATCCGCCAGATGGCGGACGGAAAGGCGGCGGAGCCGCACCGATGACAATTTCAAGTTTTTCTTTGGCGGCAAAATTCGGGGTTTGCGAAGCGAACATAATTGCTCTTTCATGAAAAGGAAAAATAGAAAATAACAAGACCAATAAAAGAAACCAGTAGCTCCACTTTCGTTCCCGAACGGAGCCAGCCCCAATATCTAATTTTACTTAATGGGGCAAAGGGTTCGTGTTCATACCGCATGACTGAATCAAGAACGATGTGTGATAAAAGAAAAACAGGAAAAATCCACCAGCGTACTGAAGGCCAAAGAAATGAAATCAAAAAGCCAATCACTATCCCCACAAAAGTTCCAAATACAATTTCCTGTAACCAGCTATGTTGCTTTGTGCCATAAATAATTTTCCGCTCTTGTAGAAAACTCTTAATGTCCTGAATCCATTTTTTATTTACAAAAATATGATCTATGTCCACGCCAACGCCAGAAAGTAAGGCCACATATAATTCCGGAGTTTCGATTGATAATGCTTTACCAAGCAACAATGTTCCTAAAAGATGTGAGGTAATTAGCATAAGAGTAATTGGCTACAAAATCCAAAAATGATTCCTATGATTAAAAAATTTTCTTCCCCCAAATTTCAGCCAGAGGCTGATCCGCCTTCGGCGGAAAAATATGGTTCCCTCCTCCGCTAAAGCTACGGAAGGGTAGGCGAGCCGATGTTTTTCTCCGGGTTCTTTTGCGGTTTTGAGCGGTGCGGCTCTACAGCTATTTTAACATGATTTCCTAACTGGTGCAGTATTCTAAAGATAGTCCGAACGCATTTCGCCGCCGCAGGCGGCGAGCCTGCCTGCCGGCAAGGCAGGGAAGTCCCCCCGCGAATCCGCCAGATGGCGGACGGAAAGGCGGCGGAGCCGCACCGCTGACAATTTCAAGTTTTTCTTTGGCGGCAAATTCTTTGAAAAATCCAAAGGTTCTAGAATGAAGATCGCTTCAATTCATCGCCAGCTTTGTATTCTATTTCTTTGTCAGATATCCATCTTACAAAAGTGTACTTAACTCCACTGTCGCCACCACCAAAACTAATTTTATCTGCGAGAGTTTCTGAATTCTTAACAAAAAGTCCACAGTACCCCTCAAAACACCCACCTACATAAAGAAAGTTTGTGCCGTTTGGAGAGAAACTTATAAATTCATTTCCTAAATAATAATTCGTTAGAAAATGAACTTTATTAGTCGAGCGAGAAGGATAAAAAATGCCAGCAACTTTATCAGGAGACAATGTATCACTTTCTATGGTAAAACCAATTTTCATTTTATCTGGCGATGACACAATGGATGTAAATCTGGTTTTGCTTTTGAACGTTGCCTTATTCTCACAGAACGTTTTTCGGTCTGGTGTGCTAGTGAGATTGTACCCGTCGCACAACTGGCTCTCTGTTTTGAAAAAGTTAAAAATCGCGTCATCATCAATGACTAACAAAACTTTGCCATTTGCGACAATACTTTTGCGATCTGCTGAAAGAGATGGAGTCGCTGACGCAGTAGGTGTTGGAGTCGGCGTTGGGGCGGGAGTACCAGTTTGCGTAGGAGTAGGGGTTGGCTGCTGTTGCACAATCGGTTCTGATTTCTTTACAAAAGCCAAATATCCTACAACGCCGACGAGAACGACGATAACCCCTATCAAAACAATATTTGCAAACCCTTTTTGATTATTCATATTGAAATTCATAAATTAATTTTCGACTTTATGATTAAAAAATTTTCTTCCCCCAAATTTCAGCCAGAGGCTGATCCGCCTTCTGCGGAAAAATATGGTTCCCGCCTTCTCCGCCAGCTGGCGGAGAAGGCTGAAGTCGTGCGTGCCCCGCACTAAATTTTGCCGATGTTATAATGCAGTATTCTTGAATTAGTCCGAACGCATTTTTGCCATGAAAATTCGGAGCGGCTTCGCCGCAAGATTTAACAATTTCCAATTTTTCTTTGGCGGCAATCCAATTAAAGAGACTTTTGCGCTTGACGTAAAAAATAAATAACGACACTAAATATGGCAACGAACCAGAGGGCAGGTAAAACCAATTCATTAATAAGCGAAACAACCGGAACCCAAGCAGGCATTTGGTTTGGTGGTATGGTTGCAAAACGATTCAGACCAAACAAGTCTCTATTTGCGGTTAGTAAAGGTAAAAGTCCAAGAATTGGCAAAAGGGATAACCACGCTACGACATTTATTGGAATTGATTTTTTATATCTCCATATTGCAAATGACCACACTGAAAATGCCAAAAAGATAAAACCTATCGGAAAGCCAAATATAAAAAAGGCTATAATTGAGGCCCAAGAAACAATGGTGAGTATTAGAAAAATTATAGATAGTATAAGTTGCATTTTATTTATTTTGTTAGGGGTTAAAAATTTTTCTTTTCTGCTTTTACAAAGTATGGTTTCCTTCTTCGCTAAAGCTTCAGACGGGCACAGCGCATTTCGCTCTTCGAGCTACGGCGGACAAATAAGCCCGCCCCGTAAGTGGACGCGAAGCATTCTACTACTGGGTTTTTCTTTGCTTTGCACTCCGTAGCTTTAGCGAAGGATGTGACGGCATAAATTTTTAATGAATATTTATTCAATCACTTTGTTGTTGA
>Ga0076058_107_pt1 | contig 16186 bp, 19 predicted proteins | sample RifGroB1_FD_68089 | JGI IMG/M metagenome (GOLD analysis project Ga0076058, IMG submission 68089) | Parcubacteria bacterium GW2011_GWB1_52_7
GCGCTTGCGTTTGGCGACCATCCCAAGAAGCCCGCGGCGCGAGTGGTTGTCTTTGGGGTTTTTCTTAAGATGCGCGGTCAGTTGCGAGATTTGCTCGGTAAGAATCGCAACCTGCACGGCGGAAGACCCCGTATCTTTATCATGGGTCTTAAAACCTTCGATGGCCTTTGATTTTTCTTTGGTTTTCAGCATTTCTTAATTGACTACCAACTACGGCTCACAGCCTACCGCGCGAAAATGATTTGGTTTACTGTTGTCGGTGGTTAGCAGCCGGCAGTCTGTTATTAAAAACAGGTGGTTGAAAATGTAGCATATTTGGCTTGATTTTGCAAGCGTATGCGCTATTTTGCTTTATATGCAGACTACGTCGTACAATATGATTAAACCAACGCCAAGGCGTCGGTTTAATCGGCTGCATTGTACAACACTAAAGCATCGCATAATGTAGCCGGCTCTTATGAAGCTCTTGGGCTTAAAAAAAGATTATCTGGAATCCCTCGAGATCGAAAAAAATCGGTCGCAGTTGACTATTAAGAACTACGACCATTATCTTTCGCGGTTTTTGGAGTTTGCCAAAACCGACTCCCCTGCCGCAATCAATGAAGAGTGGATCCGCGAATATCGGCTGCATTTAAATCGTCTGCGCGATCGGTTTGGCCGCAACCTAAAAAAACAAACCCAGGCCTACCACTTAATTGCTCTGCGCAATTTCTTAAAATATCTGGCGAAGCGCGATGTGAAGTCATTGGCGGCCGAAAAAATCGAACTCGGCAAGATGCCCGCGCGCGACATTGAGTTTTTGGAGACTGATGAACTCAATCGATTGCTGAAAGCGCCTGAAGGCGAAGCGCCGCCGGCGCTTCGCGATCGCGCCATCCTCGAATTATTTTTTTCAACCGGATTGCGCCTCTCGGAACTTGCTAACCTGAACCGCGACTCCATTAATCTAGCCGAGGGAGAGTTTTCGGTGCGCGGCAAGGGCGACAAGATCCGTCTAGTTTTTCTTTCGGATGCCGCGCGTGACACTCTGAAGAAATATTTGGCGAAGCGCGTTGACGTTCGCGCGTGACACTCTGAAGAAATATTTGGCGAAGCGCGTTGACGTTGACGAAGCCCTTTTTGTCAGAAATGTGACAAATCTGTCTAAGGAGTCGGATCTTCGTCTTACCCCCCGCTCAATTGAGCGGATGGTGAAGCAATGCGCGATTAAAGCCGGGATTACAAAAAAAGTCACGCCGCACACTTTAAGGCACGGGTTTGCCACTGATCTTTTGCGAAACGGCGCGGATATTCGTTCGGTACAGGCCCTGCTGGGACACGCGCACATCACCACCACCCAAATTTATACGCACGTTACCGACAAAGGCCTGCGCGAAATCCATCAAAAATTCCACGGCCGTTCGCGAAAATAGTTGGAACCTCCCGCAGACAACATCATAAATATCCCTTTGACACTTAATACGCATAAATACCAAATACACATATTGCACACTATAGTGTGTAATATGTGTATTTGATTATTATAGGTTTCTTATCGGAGGTTGAACCTCCGAATGTTATCTTTGAACTTTAGTACGGGCGTGTTTCGGATCTAACTTGTGTTTAAGAACATTGTCTATTATTCTGGATTGCATGAAATACGCGTGGTGTCTCGCTTTTTTGTTTTTAGCCATAATGCCGTCGTTTGCGCTCGCCGCCTACGAGTCGGCGCTCTTGTCGTTGCCCTTTACTTCGCAGGCGCCGTTTGGCGATTGGTCCTGGCCCTGGGCGGATTTTTGCGAGGAGGCGTCTATCGTCATGAGTTACGCTTATGTCGCGGGAAAGCAGTTCACAACCTATGATTTTGCGGTTGAGATGATAAAACTGGCTATTTTCGAGTTAAAAACTCTTGGTTACGAGAAAGACACGAATGTCGCGGACACCCTGCGTATGCTGACCGATTACTACGGCTACAAAAAAGCTCGCATTATGGAAAACCCGACCTCGCAGCTGATTCGCGACGAAGTTCTGAAGGGGAATCTTGTCATAGTCCCGGCAGCGGGCCAAAAACTTGAAAATCCGTATTTTCGCGCGCCGGGGCCAAGGTACCACATGGTAGTAATCAAGGGGTTTGACCACTCGGACTTCATTGTGAACGAGCCAGGCACGCGACTCGGCAACGGGTTTCGCTATTCGCAATCCAATCTAATGGACGCGATGCATGATTTCGTGCCGGAACCGGCCGCGATTACTGCGGGCAGAAAGGCGGTAATTATCGTGGAGAAACCTATTGATTAAAGCCAAAAAATTGGTATAGTTTTGTCGTGCGCCCTTAGCTCAATGGATAGAGCGCTTGGCTTCGGACCAAGAGGTTGTGGGTTCGAGTCCTGCAGGGCGCGCCGAGTATATTTTTACGCGCCCATAGCTCAGCTGGTAGAGCAGTTGCCTCTTAAGCAAACGGTCGTAGGTTCGAATCCTACTGGGCGCATAAAATTCTTCTTATGAAGAAAGATGCTGATACGGAAAATGGTTTGTTTATTCCGAAAGAGGTTTTGGCGATTTTGGCGATTTTGCAAGAGAAAGGATTTGAGGCGTATGTCGTCGGCGGATGCGTGCGCGATCTCATACTTCGCCGCGAACCGGCCGATTGGGATATCACGACTAATGCGCGGCCGGAAGAACTGGCGGCGCTTTTCCCCGAGTCGTTTTACGAAAACAAATTTCTGACGGTTACGGTGAAAACCGATTCGCCCGATCCGCGTCTTGCCGAAATCGAAGTTACAACCTATCGCGCCGAAGGAAAATATACAGACCAGAGACATCCCGATATTGTGTCGTACGCCAAAACGCTGGAGGAAGATTTAGCCAGACGCGACTTTACGATCAATGCAGTCGCGCTGGAAATCCCAAATCCCAAATCCCAAATTACAAACAAATCCGAAATCCAAAATTCTAAATTCAGAATTATTGATCCCTTTGACGGGCGCGCGGATCTTGAGAAAAAGATTATTCGCACAGTCGGCGATCCCAAAGACCGATTTGGCGAAGATGCGCTACGTATGATGCGCGCAGTGCGGATTGCAGCGGAACTTGGGTTTTCCATTGAGCTGAAAACCGCCGAGGCGATTCAAGAACATGCTGCATGGATCCAAGCGATTGCCAAAGAACGGATCCGCGATGAGCTTATAAAAATTTTTAAGTCGGAGCGTTCGTCATCCGGCGTAGAGCTTCTTTCGGATCTTGGCCTTCTCAAATTTATTATGCCGGAATTGGAGGAGGGCATCGGGGTTGGGCAGAATAAACATCATATTTATACCGTTTGGGAGCACAACTTGCGGGCGCTTCAATGGGCTGACCAAGAAAAATACGATTGGCCGGTAAAAATTGCTGCGCTTCTCCATGACGTGGCTAAACCGCGGTGCAAGCAGGGCGAGGGGCCGGACTCAACATTCTACCAGCATGATTTGGTTGGCGGAAGGATGGCAGCGGCAATTCTCGAGCGGCTGCATTTCCCGCGTGAAGTTATCGGCAAAATCACGCGGCTGATTCGTTGGCATCTTTTTAAGTACGACCCCGACGAGGGCATTACCGATTCCGCCATCCGCCGTTTGGTGCGGCGCGTGGGGGTCGAGAATATTGATGATCTGGTCTTGGTGCGGATTTGCGACCGCATGGGTTCTGGCGTCCCCAAGGCCGTTCCCTATCGCCTGCGCCATTTCCAATTTCGCGTGGAGAAAATTTTACGCGAAGAAGAAGCGCCGACGCCGAAAATGCTGGCGGTTGATGGCAATGACGTGATGGAAACTCTCGGCATCTCGCCCGGACCGAAGATTGGGTTTATTTTGGACGCCCTGCTTGAGGAGGTCATTGACGATCCGGCCAAAAACAGCAAAGATTACTTAACTTCGCGCCTTCGCGAGCTCGACAGGATGTCGCTCGAGGATCTAAAAAAGCTGGCGGAAGCCGCCGAGTCGAAGGTAGAATTGATAGAAGACGAGCGTGAGGCTGGGTTAAAAAGCAAGTATTACGTAAAATAATGTTCATGATTTTATTGGAGTCAGACGGGCTTACCCGCCGAAGCTCCAGTGAAAGTGGAGCGTAGGCGGGCCTTAGTATACCGGTAGTACACACGCTTCGGGTGCGTGCAGACCGGGTTCGATTCCCGGAGGCCCGATTGGGATACTTTAAAATTACATACAAGTTGTTATATAATCCTCGCGCCAAAGGAGGCGGTCTCATGCACTTTTTTGAGGAGCAGAAAAACAGCATGGTGGCGCTGATGTCCGAACTGGCTGACGGCGCAATGGGGAGCTCGACCAACGACGGTCCCGACGGGTCGGATATGTTCCAGCGAAGCCGAGTCCGTTTTTTGAACCGTCATGGGTTAAATGTTGAGAAGATGGTGATGGGCGGGTTTGTTCACGGCGCGAAGGCCGCGATCGTTGAGCGCACCAAGTATAACAGGAGGGTCCCCGGCACGGATGTTTTAGTGACGAGCGAGCCGCGAACAATCCTAGCCGGCGCTTCCGCTGATTGCTACATAGTCCTTGCCCATTTCCCCGGTTGGCTGAACATCAAGTTGCCCGGCAAAAGCGCGGTTGGTCTCGCGCATGCCGGCTGGAGAGGGATCGTCGGCGGGGTTGTGCCCGCGCTTCTCCGTGCCATGAAGTCGCAAGGCGCTTTCGCGCAGGGCACAATGATCTCGGTAACGCCGGGTATTGGCGACTGCTGTTTCGTCGTGAACGATGACGAGAACGGCATTAGGAACTTCCGCGACTATCCGGATTTTTGTAGGCGTAACGAGCGAGGCCGGTACCATGTAAATCTTCTCGGGATCTTGCGGCATCAGTTACTGGGGCAGGGCATTGATCAAGGAAACGTCCGCGTCTCGGAAGACTGCACAGCCTGCGATAAATCACGAAATAAGTATTTCTCATGGCGGCGCGATCATCGGGTGGGGTACCAGATGCTCTCGCTCATTGGCCTCTGCGGTTAGGCGGCAGGCGGCAGCCCTTCTCCTCTCGAGCACGCTCGGGGGGAGGAGGGCCTTTTTTATTTCAGCAAAATCGGCTACATTAGCCACTAGCGACTAGCCACTAGTGGCTAGGAACTAATAGTAAGGGCCTATAGAACGGTGCCAGCACCGTCCGCCGTCTCCGTCGGCGGACAGATTTGGCGGATTGCGATTTGTTGCTACGCGCTTCGCTTATAGACAAATCTGGAACATTCGTCCCGCTAGATTTCTGGGGGTATAGTAAAGCGGCATTACACCTCACACGCCCCGTTAGACATGGGCAAAACGGGCCTATGGTCTAGTGGTACGACACCACATTCGCATTGTGGAAACGCGAGTTCGATTCTCGCTAGGTCCACGGAAATGTCTAACGGGGTGAACATTGAGGAGGCCCGAGTTCGATTCTCGGTACCTCCATTGCCCCCAGAAATCTGACGGGATTGCGATTTGTGCGTCAAAAACTTTTCCTGCGCTAAAGTTTCTTGAACAAACCGGGGACATAAAGGACTTGAAAACTATGAAGCAAAAGCCAAATATCGCTAAAAGTTGGGATAGGGTTTCTGACTCATGGCAAAAACGGATTGAACCTCTCTTTTTACGAAAAGATTTGCTTTGGGGACCATATGGCCCCTGGGAGAGTGATGCAAAACTAATTTCTCCGGTGAAAAATAAGAAAGTTTTAGTAGCGGGCTGCGGTTCTGGCCCGGACGTTTGGTGGCTTGCAACAAATGGAGCACGGGTAACGGGCATAGATGTTTCGCCGAAGCAACTTCAAAGCGCCGAAGAAAGAATGAGAAAGTCGAACCTGAAAGCAGTCTTTATTCAAAAAGATCTCGATAAGTTACAAAGGACGCAATTCGTGAATAAGTCATTCGATTTGGTCGTTTCCAACTATGCTTTTCAGTATGTCCGAGACTTGCTTCGTCTATTCAAGGTTCTATCTTCCTTTTTAAGACCGAAGGGGGAATTTGTCTTTAGTCTCGACCACCCAGTTTCGTGCGCTATCGAGGGCAAAACAAAATTACGCGTAGATTATCTGAATGAGCGCATCCAATATTGGTCATTCCGAGACTGGAACGCATCTACACGTACTATACCGGCTTATTCTTACCATCGTACTGCAAGCGCCATATATAACGCGCTAGTAGATGCGGGTTTTTCGGTGGAGAGGATTATAGAGCCGAAGCCAACTATGAAGGGAGGTATTGGAAATTCGAGAGAATATAAAAAAGCCCAGCGAATTCCCGAAACGATTATCTTTCAGTGTATAAAGAAATAGTTTGATTTAGGAAAATTCCGTAAATCTCCTAATCTTATGAAAAAATCGGACTATATTTGGAAAAGTTTTGTAAACGCAACCGGTGTTTTTATTTATACATTCAGCATTGCGTGGCTCCTCTTTAACGGCAAGCAGACTTTCGATAGTCCCCCAACTTTTCTGATGCCGCTTTTGATGCTTTTGCTTTTCATGTTATCTGCCTCTATTACATGCCTATTAGTTTTGGGGGGACCTATTCACTTGTACTTAAGCGGTCTTAAGAAAGAGGCCATACTTCTGCTTTTTGCTACTTTGGCTTGGCTGATTATATTTATTATTGCCGTTGCGTTCGTATTGTCGGCGCAGTAACTTGACCCTCTTTAGTGCGCGGGGCCTACTCTATGAAATCATTTTTAAAAATCTTTTTTCCGGTAGTCGGGGCGGGGCTTTTGGCTTTTATTCTTTCGGTATCAATTCGCGCCAATGGGGGACTGGCCGCGACATTTACCGCCTCGGGGTTCGCTTTCGGATTTAACCTGTTTAAACTGGCGGGGCTTACGGCTTTCACACTGGTTGGTTTTCAGGTTTTAACCGGCCCTTTCATGCAGTTCTGGACGTGGCTTTATGGGCCGGCGTTTTATCGCATCCACGGCTTCATGGGTGTTTTCGCGCTAGCGTTTTCCATTTTGCATCCGGTGATTCTTTACTGGGCGCTGATCGCCTCCGGCATTGGCATCATAGAGTTTTCCAAAAGTTACGGGGCGGCTTATTATCTCGGGCCCGCGGCGCTATTACTCATGATCGTTACGGTCTCAACTGCCGCATCCGCGGTATTCTTGCATAAGCCCTTGTTTCAAAAGCATTGGCGCTGGATTCACTACGCCAATTACATTATCTTTCTTTTGGTTTTCATTCATAGCTTGCGGATCGGGAGCGATGTGGCACCAGCAGATAGTCCGCTCCGGCCCGTTTGGTGGCTTTTCTTCTTGGGGATGATTGCGGGGCTGGTATATCGCAGAGTATATCTCGTGTTTCAGGCGCGACAAGTTGAAGCGCTTGAAAGCGTTGCCGGAAAGCATCTATAGCGGCGCCAATCGGGGCGAGGGCGCTTTTTATTAGACCAATTTGGCGCTAAACTGAATCTAGGCAACAAGCATGGCTTACATACAGTTAAAATACCTGAAGCGCTTCGCCGAGTTTTTCGTCATCGGTATGGTTTTTAACGTGGCCGACAACCTGCTTTCGATAACGACAGTCAGCGATACGGTTATTACGCCAAAAGTTATCGGCATAATTTTTCTTTTGACGATTCCTTTCGCGATTATCTCGGAGCTGGTTGTTGACGGAAAGGATATTTTTGGCCATAGAAAGCACCTAGAATAACCCGTCATGGCGGTGTAATATACGCGTATGGACGATACACAGCAAAAGATATCGCCGAAAAACGTATTTTTAAACTTGCTTTCGATAATCACGCTCTACATCAGCGCGGGGAGTTTTATCGCGCTTCTGTTCCAGCATGTAAATTATTTCTTCCCCGACATGCTGACGGATTACAGGCCCAGTTTGGCAGCGGGCCTTAGGTGGGCGATTGCCGCGCTTCTTATAATCTTCCCGACGCATATTATCGTTTCGCGGCTCTTGCAAAAAGAGTTCGTGCGCTCGCCGGCCGAGCGCGAGCGGCGGCTTCGCAAGTGGCTTTTGTACTTCACGCTTTTTACTGCCGCGCTTCTTATCATCGGGGACCTGGTAACACTGATCTACTATTTCCTCGGCGGCGACCTGTCCACCCGGTTTATTTTCAAGGTGCTCGCGGTGCTTCTTACCGGCGGCATGGTATTTTGGTATTACCTCGCCGAAATCCGGCGCGAGGCGCCGGCCTTGCCGCAGGCGATGCGCCTATTTGCGTGGCTCGCCATTGCCGCGGTTGCGGCAGGAGTTATCGGCGGGTTTTTTGTTGCCGGCTCTCCTTTCGCTGAACGCTTAAAGCGTTTTGACGAACGGAGAGTCCAAGATCTTCAAAATATCCAATGGCAAATTGTTGAATTTTGGAGGAACAAAGAAAAACTCCCCGGGGGGCTTCCCGATTTGACCGACAATATCTCCGGGTTTCGCGCCGCGACCGATCCTGAAACCGGCGTGGCGTATGAATATCGCGTTACCGGAGCGCTGTCGTTTGAACTCTGCGCCGTCTTCAATACCGATCAACTTTCGGAAAGTGTCTCAAAACCGCTCCCGATGGCCTTTTCCTATAGTGACCCCCAGTATTATAATGAAGTTTCCCAGCAAAATTGGGCCCATGGGAGGGGCAGAACTTGTTTTTCTCGCGCCATTGATCCGGAGATCTATAAAATTAAAAGGTGATAAACCGTATCAAGCCCCCGGCAATTCGTTGAGAAGAGCCCCGTCTGCGATGGAGGCTTTTATTTATCGCGAAAATCAGTAATCTGGGCATATTGGGCATTAGTATGTTGCGACGACTGGAAGCAAAAATATACGGCAGGGTCCAGATGGTACTGTTTCGCGACTTTACCAGGCGAAACGCGAAGAAACTCGGGCTTACGGGATTTGTCAGAAATGAAACCGACGGGAGCGTTTGGGTAGTTGCAGAAGGTGAGGAGGGCGCGTTAAAACATCTGCTCGCCAAGATTCATCGCGGGCCGATGTTTGCCAGAGTCGAGGATGTCGAAATCGAATGGAAGAGCGCCTCCAATGAATTCAAAGATTTTGTGATTGATTATTCAATCAACTGGAATGTCTGATTCTAATATACCCGTTACCATTGGGGCGATTTTGGACGGCAACCGGCGCTGGGCGGTCGGGCGCGGACTTCCTAAAGTCGAGGGGCACCGCGCCGGATACGAAAAAATGAAGGAGTTCTGCCGCTGGGCGTTTGAGGCGGGCGTGGCCAACGTTTTGGTCTATGCATTTTCTACGGAAAACTGGCGGCGCGAAGAGCATGAGGTGTCTTATCTAATGCGGCTTTTGCAATGGGCGCTCGAAAAGGAAATTGACGAATTTCATCGCGAGGGTGTCTCCGTGCGAATTATCGGAGACCGCGGCCGGTTTAGCGAAAACATGCGCGCATTGATGGCGGCGGCCGAGGGAAAAACCAAGGCCAACACCAAGGGCACGGTGGGGATCCTGCTCTCTTACGGCGGCCGCGCCGAGATTGTTGCGGCGGCGAGTGAGATCATCCGCCGTGGCGTCGCGGCCGACTCTATCACAGAAGAGTTTTTTGGCGAGTGTCTTTGGACAGCTGGCATTCCGGACCCGGACCTTATAATTCGAACCGGCGGCGAGGAACGGCTTTCTAATTTCCTGACCTGGCAGAGCGCCTACAGCGAGCTTGTTTTCACCAAAACCCTTTGGCCGGATTTTACCAGAGAGGAGTTTCTCAAAATCTTAACCGAGTTTGGGGGCAGAGAACGCCGGTTCGGCAAATGAAAAAGCTCCCGCGTCAGACGCGGGAGCTTTTTCATTTGACCAGCTTTTTCACCGACTTGGTACGGTAAGTCTTTTCCAGTACTGCCAAGGTCGTATCAGAGCGCTTTTTGCGCAATCTGCCGCTCGATTTGACGCGCGACCGCCACCCGCGCATGCCTCTGGCATCCGGCGCTCTTTTTGATTTTCTTCTACGTTTAGTCATAAGCTTTCGTCTTTTGACTTTTGTCTTTGGTCTTGCCTAATCCGATTTCACCCGTAGCTTCTGGGCCTTGTTGCGGTCGCGCTTGGGCAGGCGGACGGTCAATAGTCCGTTTTTCATAGAGGCCTCGGCTTCATCCCCGACGATTTCTTGCGGCAGGATGATCGAGCGCGAAAACGCTCCCCAGTAAAGTTCGCGATAATAGTAATTTCCCTCCTCGATTTCCTGCGTGCGCATGCGCTTGCCGCGAAGCGTCACCACATCATCGGTGACTTGGACATCAATATCTTCCGGTTTCACCCCGCCGACAATCGCTTGAATCACGATGTAATCGCCGTCATCAAAAATATCCACGGTTAACTCCCCTTCTTCCTCCTGCTGGGGAGAGAAATCCTCCTCGGTTTTTGCCGCATTACCGTTTTGGCGCGCCGCAACAGCCGCGGTGCGTTCTTTAGGGGGCTCCGGAGGAACGGGAACGGCGCGCGAGCCGGTGATGCGTTCAAAAAAAGATTTAGCGCTGGGCATAGGAAAGTTCCGAGCTCTCTCTTTTTAGTTTATGGAAATCGATGAGGACGACAACCAGCGCAATCGCGAGTAGCCCCGCGGTGTACGCAATCGCGCCGGGAAGAATATCTTTTACTATAATAAGGTAGTTAAATCCCGCGTGCAACAGCGCGGCCAATAAAATCCCGAGCGCTACCCAATGATGCCGCCGCGGCCGAAACCACGCGCGCGCCAAAAAGTACCCGACAACCGCCGAAGCCAGCGCGTGCAAAAGGTTAGCACCGACAAATCGCGCCGCCGAAAGTTGCGCTCCGGCGATCATGTTTTCGCCGAGAAGCAGGTTGGGGTCGTACACTTGCGCCAAGAGAAACAGAATGTTTTCGATGGCAGCAAACCCCAGTCCGGCCGTCACCATATAAATCATGGCATCCATCGGCTCGTTGAAATCCGGCTGATTCAGGATGAGAAATTTGACGCTCAAGTACTTAGCGTACTCCTCAATTAAAGCAATCGCCGCAAAAAATATGATGAATTGCTTGTCAGCGTCAATGCCCCACGTTACTCCCCGTTCGGCGATGAGAGCCGCAATGCCGGCCGCAATGCCGCCCGCGAACGCAAGCAAAATCATACGAAACGGCTCTGGGTGAAGATCTTCTCGTAAATAAATCAGGAGCCAGAGAATCGGTGGGATAAACGCTAGGGCGAAATAAATTGTTCCGGAGCTGATGATTTGAGCGAGATCCATACCAACTAAATTCCAAATCACAAATTCCAAATCCCAAACAAGTCCAATATCCTAAATTCTAATGACCGAAACTGATTTCGACCAGTTGAGTCATAGTGTTTGAGATTTGAGATTTTGGTCATTGGAATTTGTTTGATATTTGTGATTTGGTGCTTCACATATTGGGCCATTGTTCAATCATCAATAATTGTCGCTTGCCGGGGAGTTTTTGCCAAATTTCTTCGGTAACGTAAGGCATGAAAGGATGCAGGAGTTTTAAGTTGGTTTCGAGAATTGTCAGCAATAAAGTTTCTGCCGCGGCCCGCTCTTTAGGATCGCCGCTTGCGAGTCTTGGCTTGGCTGACTCGATAATTTTGTCCGCGAAGGTGTGCCAAAAATAGTGATAAACTTTCTCGCCCGCGTGATGGAAGCGGAAATTTTCGAGATCATTGGTTACGGTTTTCACGAGCGCATCCAATTCTTTCAGCCGTTTTTTATCGTCTTTTGTAAATCGTATTTGTGATTTATTTTTTGTGATTTGTGATTTCTCGCTTATGTTCAACAGAACAAAGCGAGAAGCATTCCAGATCTTGTTGGCGAAGTTACGGTACCCCCTGATTTTTTCCTCGGAGATGATCGGGTCATTGCCGGCAGTGCTCCCGATAACTAGCGCCAGGCGCACCGCGTCGGTTCCATAAGTTTCCGCAACGCCCAGAGGATCAATCACGTTGCCTTTGGATTTGGACATCTTCTGCCGCTCTTGGTCGCGGACTAATCCGTGCAGATAAACGGTTTTAAAAGGTGCTTGGCCCGTGCGGTAAAGTCCCAGCATCATCATTCTCGCCACCCAGAAGAATAATATATCCCACCCCGTTTCCATGACCGAGGTCGGATAAAAAGTTTTATAGTCTTTGCCGCCAGGATACCCCAGCGTCAGATACGGCCATTGGCCGGATGAAAACCAGGTGTCGAGGACATCTGGGTCTTGAACCCAGTTTTCTCCGTCGGGTTTATCTTTGCTTACGATAATTTCATTGTCCCGAAACCACGCCGGAATTCGAATTCCCCAGATGATTTGGCGCGAAATATTCCAGTCGCGGAGATTCTTCATCCAATGGAAGAATATTTTTTCAAACCGCTTAGGGACGAATTTAATCTCGCCCGACTTAACCGCCTCTACCGCCATATCCCGCAAGGACTTCGGCTTAGCTCTTGGTTCTGTGTTCTTAGTTCTCGGCGATGCGCTCATCGCCACGTACCACTGCGGCATCACCAAGGGCTCCACTACGTTGCCGCACTTATAGCAGACGGCGACATTGTGCTTATAGATCGGATCTATTTTTGTTAGAATCCCCTTGTCTTGCATATCGCCAGCAACTTTTTGGCGGGCTTCGGCGATCTTAAGCCCGGCGTAAGGCCCAGCTCGTTCATTAAGACGGCCGTTTTTATCAATCACTTGGCGGACCTCGAGCCCATGGCGCTTGCCGATTTCAAAATCTACCGCATCGTGCGCCGGCGTTACTTTAATGACTCCAGTGCCGAAATTGAGGTCCACGGCCTCGTCCGCAATCACTTTCATCTTTGCTGGACCCAGTAATGTTTCAAATTCAATTTCTTTGCCGATGTACTTAAGGTAACGTTTGTCTTTCGGGTTAACAGCCACTGCCGTGTCGCCGAACTTGGTTTCGGGCCTCACCGTTGCCAGTTCCAGCGGCCCGTATTTGATGTAGTACAAGGGGTCCTCGCGCTCCTCGTATTTCACCTCGAGGTCCGAGAGCGTGGTTTGGTGCTTAACGCACCAGTTGACGATGCGCTTACCCCGATAAATCAAGCCGTCTTCATATAGCTTGATGAAAGTCTCCTCTACTTTTTCGACGATATCCGGATCAAGCGTGAATTTTTCGCGCGACCAATCGCATGAGGCACCGAGTTTTTTTAGCTGGTTTTCCATCACTTTTTTATTTTCCTGCGTGAAGTCCCAAATCTGCCGATAAAGCTCATCGCGCGAAAAATCCGATCGCTTCTTCCCTTCTTTTTCGAGTTTTTTGTCGAAAACCACCTGCGTTTCGAATCCGGCGTGATCCGCGCCGGGAAGCCAGAGAGTCTTGAAACCGCGCATGCGCTTGTACCGGGCCATAATGTCTTCCAGCGTTACAAAAAGCGCATGTCCGATATGCAGCGCCCCGTTGGCGTTCGGCGGCGGCATGATAATGCAAAAGCTTTTGACTTTTGACTTTTGACTTTTGGCTTTATTGACCGGCAGTCTGTCCGGATTGAAATATCCGGAATTTTCCCATTTCCGGTAAATCTTGGCCTCAACCGTATTCGGTTCGTATGCCGTGTTTAGTTTGTCAGTCATGCTCCATTACAGCGGATATATTATGTAGAGTATCGGTGCAGGGCCGCGATTTCAAGCGCGCTTTTGACAGCCTCCGCCATTTCGGTATACTGCTTCTTAATATGCGGTGTCGCAACCAGAGCCCATTTTTCTTCTTCTTTAGCTTTTATTTCCGACCGCGGTCGGCTGATGGCGCGTGAGTTTTTATCGTACGCAATAGGTGCCATGAGCCGACCGGAAACGGTCGGTTTTCGTTTATCAAAGTTCATTACATCTTGAAAGCGGCCAATCACGAAGTGTCGTTCAGCTGTCCTACATATAACATCTAAAGGGAGGTAATCGACGATGATCACCGAAAAGGTGGGGGAGTTCGCTCGTCTAGCGCACCAGCAGGCCGAACGGCCGGACGAAAAGCGGCTCGTCGCTATGGGGAGGCTGCTTGCAGACGCAACCGATGAGGAGCGCATAACTATGCTCCGACTTCTGGGGGCCGGCGGGCGGTAAGGCCGGGGCCGTAATCTAACCGGAAAGCCGCAGGCCGGGATCGGCGCGGAGATGCCTCCACGCCGATTTTTTTTGCGAGAAAAATGCGGCGGCCGCGATCATAAGAGCGTTGTCGGTAGTCTCAGCAATTTCCGGCAAGAGCAATTTGGTTTCGGCCAGTTCGGCGGCGAGGCATTCCGTAAGTTCTTTGCGGAGTATTGTGTTGGCTGCTACTCCGCCGCCTAAAATTACGGTTTTAGCTCCGGATTCTTTCGCGGCGCGCACAGTTTTAACCACCAGCGTTTCCACAATCGCGTTCTGGAACTCTGCCGCGACAGCCGCCTTGCTTTTTCTTGACTCCAAGAGTTCGGGCTGATCGCGCAGCAGGTACAAAACTGCGGTTTTTAACCCGGAAAAGGAAAAGTTGAAATCTTTCGAGTTAATCATCGGCCTCGGTAACTTAATTGAAAATTGAAAATTGAAAATTGAAAATTTTTCGGCTAGAGCCGAAATAGCCGGTCCTCCCGGATATCCCAACCCCAAAAGCTTCGCCGCCTTATCAAAAGCCTCGCCCGCCGCGTCATCCTGCGTCTCGCCTATAATTCTGTAGTCGTTATGCTTTCGCATAAGGACAAGTTCCGTATGCCCTCCAGAAACAATTAAAGCCAGGGCCGGGAATCGGAGCGGTTGGCCGCGAAGCGCGTTTACATAAATATGCCCAGCCAGGTGGTTCACCGGAATAATCGGTTTTTGCCAGACGAGTGCAAGGGCCCGGGCGAAATTAACTCCGGTCCAGAGCGCTGGCGCGAGCCCCGGCCCCACGGTAACCGCGATTGCGTCGATTCTTGGCGGCTGGATTTTCAGCAGCTTACGCCTGAACTCCAGAAGAAGCTCCGGCTCATGGCTGAATATGGTATCAAGTATTCTGTATTCAGTATTTTGTATGCGTTCACGTGATACCTGATACTTAATACCTGATACTGTATACATTCTTGTTTCCTTCAGGGCGGCGATTAATACAGGAACAAGATTCTTCTGATGCTCGCGCTTAGCCAGATTCGGCACCACCCCGCCGAATTTTCGGTGGATTTTAACTTGAGAAGCGACGATATTCGAAAGCACGTTAAAACGCGCTCGTCCGCGGGTTCCCGAAGCGTCAATGACGGCAATTCCGGTTTCGTCGCAGCTGGTTTCGATGGCGAGAATTTTCATGGTTGAGAACCTAGGAACTAGGACCTAGTGCCTAGCCGCTGGAAAGTCTATTGCTCGTACATCATAATTACGATATAGTTCCGACGCAATAAATTACAACTAGTTCCTAGGAACTAACTTCTAGTTTCCTAGTGATTTCCTAGTTAGGGCCCCATCGTCTAATGGTCAGGACACAAGCTTTTCAAGCTTGGTATCCGGGTTCGATTCCCGGTGGGGCCGCAAACAAGGTTTCATTTCTGCGGTTTTAACATTTTTCTTTTCATATGTTGCGCGTTAGAATGCGGGTATGGTTACGATATCTCCCGAACGAAAAATAATTGACCTCAAGCATCCCGGCATGGAACGACAAGAGGCGCGAGAGGCCGAAACGGCGCGGGAGGCTGCGTCGTACATGCCCGAGGTTATTTTGGAGTGGCAGGCGTATGAGTATGAGCATTCCGTCAAAAGCCCTAAGTGGTTTCTATGGGGGAGCGTTGCGGTGGCGGCGCTTGTTATTATCGGGGCGCTGACGAGAAATTACTTTTTTATTTTGTTCATTGTGGTCGCGGCTTTCGTGGTTTATTTGTACGCTAAGCGCCCGCCTAAAGAAATTTATTGCGCCATCACCTCGAGGGGGGTGCAGGTTGGGAGAAGAATGTTTGAGTTTGAAAACCTCAACTCATTCTGGATTTTTTATGAAGTCGGTGGTATAAAGCATCTTAGCCTTGAATCCAAAAAAGCGCTTCTGCCGCGTTTCTCCGTGCCGCTCGGTGATGCCGATCCGGTAACACTGCGGAGAACTCTTATCAAGTTTGTGAACGAGGTAGAGCATGAAGAGTCGCTGGCGGATATTTTTGCGAGAATGGCGGGATTCTGATTTTTCTCAAGGTCACCGCTTTCAGCGGGCGTCACAGGGTTAGCTTTTAATGACGCTCGTTATCACTCGCTTGATTTATGGTAGCTAACCCGGCAAAATCAACAACGTTGATTTTGCCCTCATCGTTCCCTCCTGCGCTCAAATGCTGTTTGAGCTTCGGATGGGCAAGCAG
>Ga0076058_108_pt1 | contig 16127 bp, 11 predicted proteins | sample RifGroB1_FD_68089 | JGI IMG/M metagenome (GOLD analysis project Ga0076058, IMG submission 68089) | Parcubacteria bacterium GW2011_GWB1_52_7
TTACGAGCTATCCAAACACTCTAGAAATTTGCAATCTCTCGCGCATGGAGTGGCTGCGGCAGCATGCTCCGGAAGTAGGTTGGAGCGATCACACCAAAGTTGCCGATAGCGGCCTTTGTGCGGCAAAAGTTGCCATTATGCTCGGAGCAAACTACATCGAGCGGCATTTTACCGTTTTGCCGGCTGATCAAACTAAAGACGGCCCCATCTCGATTACCCCAGAGCTTCTTAAAGAATTATCTGAATTTCGGGCGCTCTCTAAAGAGGAGCAGAAGGCCTCAATCGAGCGGGAGTGGCCGAATTGGGGAATAACGCTTGGCGAACCTAAGCGGGAAATGACGCATATAGAACTTCTCAATCGTGATTATTACCGGGGTCGTCTTGCGAGTCCGAAAAAAGAAGGCGGCTGGTTATACAATTGGGAGACCCATGAATAAGCATAAGCGGGTGGAAGTACTCGCGCTTATTCCCGCGCGTGGAGGTTCCAAAGGAATCCCGCGTAAGAACATAAAGCAATTTTGCGGCAAGCCGTTGATGGCATGGACGATCGAAGAGGCTAAAAAATCTCGGTACGTCACTCGTATTGTCGTCTCGACCGATGATGAAGAAATCGCCGGAGTGGCTCGACAGTATGGCGCGGAGGTGCCTTTTATGCGGCCTGTCGAAATTGCGGGAGATACGACAGTTGATTTGCCGGTTTTTGAGCACGCTTTAACATGGTTCAAAAACAACGAGGGATACACGCCGGATATCATATTGCACCTTAGAGTCAATAGCCCGCTTCGGGCCGTATCGGACATAGATCGTGGCATAGAGCTTATGATGCAAAATATGCACGCCGATTCGGTTCGCGCGGTTACCAAAGCGCCGCTTCATCCGCTTAAAACGTATGCACTCGGCGAAGGCAACATATTGTCTCCATTTGTCCCCGAGGAAGTTTTCGGCATCAAGCAAGCGATTAATATGCCCTGGCAAGTTCTTCCCAAGGCATATACCACCGGAGGGTATCTCTCCGTCATAAAACCAGCGACCATTCTGGAGAAGCACTCAATGAGCGGGGATTTCATGCTTGGTTTCGAGGTCGACCAGGGGAATGTGGTTGATATTGATACTCCAATGCAATTTGCGCTCGCGGAAATGCTCATGCAAGAGCGTCTGGCTCGAACTAAAACGTAAGGCAGCAGGGGCGACAAGACTGACAGTTGCCGTTTGGTCTCAACCCCCGGCTTGCTTGCAGGCTGATACTATGAGCCAGTTTAGTTATTTATAAAAGAGTTATGACTTCTGAAATCGAAGAGCCAAAGAGCACCGGCGGGGTGGTGGCAAGGGGAGTTGCAATTTCTGGGGCCACCAATATCTTTCTCCGTTTTCTTGACATTGCGATCGCAGTTCTTCTGCTTCGGTGGCTCTCCATCTTTGAGTTTGGGGTTTATCGCCTAGCGCTGGCGGCCTATGATTTCGCCACCGGTTTCTTTCTTTCGGGTATTGAAAATGTGGTGGTGAGCGATGTTTCCGGAGCGCTATTAAAGGAGCCGCGCGCCGCAAAAAATCTTTTTACTGTCTATGTGGTCTTTCTTGGGTTCGTAGCTGTCGGTATCGCTGCGGTGTTTTTCTGGGGCGGTAATTTCCTAGCGTCACGGTTCCCAGGCATTGAAGCCTATACATCCATTGTGGCTTTCCTGTTTCTATTATCGCCGTTGGAAACCGCCTATAAGTTGAAATTTCAAATTTTTCTCGATTTCGGCTGGTCAAGCGCGTTTCGGGTCTTACGCGATGTTTCAAGGCTCTTATCGCTGGGAGGGCTTTTTTTCTTTTTTTCGTTTGGCGTCCAGCAAGCACTGTGGAGTCTCGTGTTTGCGGTTGGGTTTCCGATTCTTGTTGTGCTAATCGGGTATCGTCGCGAATCACTGCTTGCGATACCGGCGCCAAGTGAGGCGCGACAAGCTATTAGAAACCTTTTTCTCCGCCACGGGAAGTGGGCGGTACTTGATGATTTTGCCGCCAATACCGGCAAAAATATCCGGCCTTTCATAATCCGGCTCTTCGCCGGCACAGAAGCGGTAGCGATATTTTCCGTGGCCCAGAATCTTATGGCCTACACTATTTCCGTATTCCCCATGCGTGAAGTGCTCACTCCCGTCCTGCCACGGATGGCGGATGACCCGGCTCGTCTCGCCGGGCAGATTGCGCGCGCCGCAAAATATACCGCCGCGGCCTATGTGCTTTTGGGGCTAGCCGGAGCCGTCGCGGCGCCTGTTATTGTGAATCTTCTATTCCCCCAATATGTGCCATCACTTCCCTTGTATTACATTCTTATTCTGGGTCTTCCATGGCTAGGGTATCGTTCCGTGATGTTACCGGTCTTTTACGCTCTGAAGCATCAAGATACACTTTTCTTCCTGACGGCATTTCGTTTGGCGGTGGTTACAGTGCTCGGAGTTGTCTTAGTGTATCTTTTCGGCATCTGGGGGGCGGCTTTGGAAGTGCTGATTTTAAATATCATCCTAACACCCGCTTTTTCGAAGGCTCTTACCCGAATCCTGCCGTCGTGGCATCAGCCCATTTCTAATCTTTTTACAATTGATGGAGCTGATCGAGTGGCTTATGCGGAAGTGAAACGGCATATTGGAATTAAAATCAGAAGGCTATGGTCGTAACTCGCGCCGATATTTTTATCTATCTACTGTCCCTTTATTTTCGCCAACAATACCTCGCGGCTTGGCCTACTCCGCCGAAGTGGCCTCGGCTACGAAGGCTGGACCGCGAGGTTACCCTATTAAGAGTATTCTAGAACCGTATCAGGCCTCTCCGTCGTAGATTGTAACTTCTTAACTTGTTCCTAATGCCTGGTTGCAATCCAGTGCTTGATTCGTTACTATAATGAGCATTATGCTATCGGCTTATCTTGCGGAAAGTCGTTTGTCGGCCCTTCTCAAGTGGGGGCTTTTTCTGTTATTGCCCCTGCCGCTCTACATTTCTTCCTCGATGCTTTTCCCGTTCATCACGGGAAGGAACTTCGGTTTTCGCATCATTGTGGAGCTTCTAGTTATCCTTTGGGTGGGGTTGTTGGCTCTTTCAAAAGAGCATTGGCCGAGACTCTCATGGCTTACTAAGAGCGTAATATTATTTCTCTTTATAGTAACCCTGGCGGATATCCTTGGCGCCAATCCCTACCGCAGTTTTTTGTCGAATTACGAGCGCATGGAGGGGCTGGTTGCTCTTATCCACATGGCACTTTTCTTCATGCTTATCTCGTCGGTGTTTCGCAGATTTTCTGATTGGAGATTATATCTTTACAGTTCTACAGCAATAAGCATTTTAGTTGCGTCTGTCGGGCTGGCGCAGAAGTTCGGACTTACTACGTCTTACCAAGGCGGTGTGCGCGTTGACGGGACGATCGGAAATCCCGCTTATCTTGCTTCGTATCTGATGTTCCATGTGTTTTTCCTGCTTTTTCTGATATGGCGCGAGCGTCAGGCGTGGCTACGTTGGTCAGCTACTGGAGTAATAATTTTTGAGCTCTATATTATTTATTTAACCGCGACGCGAGGCGTGATTCTTGCGATGGCTACAGTGGCAGGGCTTTTGGCTTTATATTTCGCCATTCGCAAGCCGGTCGAAAGGCGTGAAGCGGCGTTGCGCCGCACAGCATTGGCGGTCTTGGCGGCGGGCGTTGTCGTAATCGGGGCATTTCTTGTTTTTAGAGACTCAAGTTTTATTAAGACCAATCCAGTACTCGGACGATTTGCCAGTATTTCAGCCGAAGAACGCACGGTGCAGTCACGATTTTTGATTTGGCGCATGGCCTGGGAAGGGGTTAAAGAGCGGCCGGTGCTTGGATGGGGGCAGGAGAATTTTTATTTGGTGTTTAATAAATATTTTAATCCCAAACTATGGTCCTCCGAGCCGTGGTTCGACCGGTCGCATAACGTATTCCTGGATTGGGCGATCCATGCGGGGCTTTTGGGGCTTCTGGCTTATTTGGCGGTGCTCTTCTTTGGCGTCAAAAATGTCTGGACGGCCTGGCGCGGCGGGCGAGTTTCATTTTACGAAGCGGGGATTTTGGGCGGCCTTTTCGGAGTGTATTTTTTCCAGAATTTATTTGTTTTCGACAACTTCCAGTCATATTTTCTTTTGTTTCTGACGCTTGGGTTTTCTGATTACTTGGCGCACGCCGAGACTGCGCCGCCGAAGCCGGTGCGCCCCGATTATTCGCTAGCCGCGGTGCGGATGCGAAACGCTTGGATAACTCTCGGAGTAGCGGGTACGGCCGTCCTTATTTCCTTGTACGTTCTAAATGTCCGACCCATTATGGCCTCGCGGGCTTTAATTCAGGCGCTAGCGAAGTTTAACCAGGGAGCGGCAATAACGGCGGTTCAGTCAGCTTTCGAAAAATCCATTGGCTACGGCACGTTCGGCAGCGGAGAGGCGCGTGAACAGCTGGCTTCGCTTTTCCGTTCGGTTATTGGCGCCGAGGGCAGGGGCGGCGATGATGAAAAAAAGAAGTTCAATGAATTTACCATCCGGGAAATGCGCGTTTTGACGGAAGCTCCCGCGCCCGATGCCAAGCATCTTCTGTTTCTCGGTTCAATTTATAACGCAGGGCTTACATTAAATCCGGCTTACGCGGGAGAGGCGATGGCCGCACTCCAACGCGCCCTGCAGTTATCGCCGACTAAGCAGCCGATATACTTTGAACTTGCTTCTACCCAGTTAGCTTTAGGCAACGGAGATGCGGCGATGCAGTTGATGGAGAAGGCCGTTTCACTTGATCCTTCTTTCCCCGGCGCGCATCTTAATGCCGCCTTTGCCGCCATCTTGGGGGGGGAAACCGATGTCGCGGAGCGCGAACTAGCTGCCTACCGCGATCTCGTGCATACACTTGATCAAGCGACAATCCAGCGGCTGATCGAAGCCTATCTTCGCAGCAATGATTTTGCAAAGATCAAATTGCTGCTTCTGGAGGGGATTAAGACGTTTCCGGAGAGCGCCGAGCTTTACGGCCAATACGCAGCGGTGCTCGCAACTCTTGGTGATAAAGAAGGCGCCAAGCAGGCGGCATTGCGGGCGGGGGAGCTGGATCCGAAACTAAAACCCGAAGTTGATAAGTTCATCCAGGAACTTGATTCGCAAACCCCGTTATAAGGTAACCGCCATCAACTTGGAAACGGGGTTTCCAAGTTGGGTTAGTTTTCGAAAAGAGTTCTTAAAATACTGCTTATTCACAGGCTTCATCCCGTTAGAAAATTAAATTGTGTCTCTGAAGGAAATAAGCAGCATCATTGTACAAATGTAATTACAAACCCGCTAAAGTTATGCAGTTAATTTTCTAACGGGATTCATGCTCGCAGCTTTTTTGTAACGGGGTAAAATAGCCATGATAACTAGGGTACGCGAAACACTCCATTGGTGTTAGCGGTTGTAATTGACGCATGAGAAGTTTACATGTTGGCGTTATTGGCGTCGGGATGGTGGGAACGCCGCTGGCTAGGTATTTCGAAGAGCGAATGGGGTATCGTCGCGGTAAGGAACTTTTTCTTTTCGACACCAACCCGGACAAAAATTGTAGTGATGATATCGGCAGGGCCGATGTCATTTTTGTTTGCCTGCCGACGCCGCCGGCCAAGGACGGAAGTTGCGACCTTTCGCGTATTTCAGGCGCAGTGAAACGCATCCGGGGGTCTAAAATCGTAGTGATTAAATCCACCGTGCCGCCGGGGACGACAGAATCTCTGCAGAAAAAATATCCGCGCCACAAGTTTTTATTTAATCCGGAAAATCTTACGGAGAGGAATGCCTGGGAGGATTTCGTCCGCCCCGATGTGCAGATCGTTGGGTTTACCGCGAAAAGCAAGGAGGCGGCGGCAATGGTTCTCTCACTGCTTCCCAAAGCCCCCTTTATGTCGCCCTGGGGCGTTGGGACATATCACCGCGTAGAAATCACAGCGACCGAGGCTGAAATTATCAAATATGCCCGCAATGTCCACTTCGCCCGCAAAGTAAATTTCGCCAATCTCCTCGCGGCCCTGGCAAACAAACTCGGTGTGGATTATGAGCATATTCGCCTAGGCATGGCGGCGGATTTTCGCATCGGGGATTCGCACTTGGACGTGACTCATGGCGGTTATCGGGGGTTCGGCGGATACTGCTTGCCGAAGGATCTCGACGCCTTGATTGCGCATCTGGAGCGCCGGGGATTTTCTGACGGCGCGGAATTACTGAAGGCCGATCGCGACTTCAACAAGAAATTGCTGAAACAACAGGGCTTAACGCTGGAGGAGGTGAGCGTGCATGACGCAGAGTGGATTCGGAAGCGCGCGACAAAAACCGGCGGCGCCAATTAGCGTCCGGCGCGGGAAAGGACGGTCTTAATGGTCTTTAAAAGAGTCGTGATGTCAAGCGCAATTGAACGATTCTTGATGTAGAAGAGGTCGTACTGGAGTTTCCTGTAGGAGTCTTTTGCGGAGGCTCCGTAGGGGAAATTAATCTGCGCCCAGCCGGTGAGTCCCGGTTTTACGCTGTGCCGGATGTCATAGAAGGGGATGATCTTTCGCAGTTCCTCAACGAACTCCGGCCGTTCAGGCCGCGGCCCGACGAAGGAGAGGTCGCCTTTTAGTATGCTGAGAATTTGCGGCAATTCATCAAGGCGGGTCCTGCGTAAAACCCCTCCGACTCGGGTTATGCGCGGGTCATCCTCGCTCGCCCATTGGGCGCCATTAGTTTCGGCATTCGCCGCCATAGAGCGGAATTTATAGATGATGAAAAGCTCCCCGTTTTTTCCCACGCGCCTCTGTTTGTAAAATATCGGTCCCGGCGTTTCGAGCTTGATTGCGAACGCTATTATAGGGGTAAAAATGGCCGTCGGCGCCGCGAGAATCATGGCTCCGGCGACGTCCACCGCGCGTTTTACGGCGTCGAAGAAAAATTTTTGTCTGACCGGGGGATTTTCCAAAAACCACCGCTCGGTAATCATAGAAATCGGCACCTTGCCAGTTATCTCTTCATAGAAGGACGAAAATGGCCTAATGCCGATGCCGAGCGGCAGAAGCGCCATAAGTCCGCCGAGAATCTCCGAGTTTTCAGCAACGACGGGCGAGATGACAATCAGCGAGATTTTTTCCCGCCTGACAAAAGAATGTAGGTCGCGCTGAAACGCAATGATGTTTAAGGAAGCTGGTACGCTTCCCGGCTCATGATCAGTGCGCATGAGTCCGGCGACTCTGTAGCCGAACTGGCTGTTGGCTTCTAAGTATTCCGCGAATGCCGCTATCTCGTCGGTGATTCCCAGAAAAAGCGCGGACTCTTTGGTAATTGTTTTGAAAAGCAGAAGAGCCAGTTTCCTCCAAGCGAATAAGAGGAGCGTCGCAAGCAAAATGACCCCGAAAAGATTTAGGCGCGGGGCGATGCCGAAAGCGGGGATAAAATAAAATGTTGCGACGGTAAGCACCGCATTGACTGCCATGGCCTGCGTCAGCATCTGTATGAATTTAAGGTTATTGCTGGCATGGCGCAGTTCGTAAAGTCCCATGACGATGAAAACCAGAATCCAGACTATAAAAAGCGCTGAAAACGGTTTTAGGTGTAGCGGAATTAAAAGATCAGACTCGGTGCCGTAATAGCGGAGCATAAGAACAGCAAATAGCGAGACATAAAAGATCGTAATGTCTCCCAGGAAAAGCGCTAGTTTTCTCGCATCGGTGGTCCCAGACATGAAACAGTTATAGCTCTTGTTGGTTATAAACGGCAAGGGTTTCGCGCACCATGCGGGAGATACCGAATTTATGCGCGACTTTCTTTTGGAGCGCGGCCCCGAGCCGCTTGCGTCTCGCCGGATCCCCCGCGAGATGTATGATAGCTTCTCGCATCTCCGCGGCGTTCTGGGCAGGAACGAGAATGCCCGACATTTCATGCTCGATAATATCCGGTATGCCGCCGACATTGGTCGCAATGACGGGTAAGCCGCGTTGCCCAGCCTCCAAGAGGGCGTACGGCAGTCCTTCTTTGATGGAGGATAAGACAAAGATCGTAAAAGCCGAAAGCAAGCGCGCCGCTTCGGGAATAAACCCCGCCAAAAGTATTTGGTCCTCTGCTCCCAGTTTTTTAATCAGCATAATCAGCTTTTCTCTCTCACCGCCGTCGCCGATGATGATGACCGGAATGCGCCAGGGCAGGCCGGCCGCCGCGCGTACGAGCGTTGCCGGATCCTTGTTGGGCGTGAGTTCCGCGAGCGTTCCGATCCAAATGGGTTCGTCAAGTGCTCTGGCCTTATCAGGGTATAAGCGCGCAATAATTTGCTTGAGGTTTTCCCGCGTGCTCGAGGCATCATCCTGTAATTCAAGCGCGCCGATTCCGTTATGCACCAGGCGATATTTTCCCTTTTTGTAAGGCGGAAGGAATTTCGCGGTGCGGAGGTCTTTCTCGGTAATAAGAATAGTTTGATGCGCCATGAGAGCGGTCATCCAAGAGAAAAACGCGATGAGGAGTTTTATCGCGAAAAAGCGCCGCTCATGGAATGACCATCCGTGGATAGTTACAACTATCCACGCGACACCCGCCATTCTGCCGGCTAGCGTTCCCATTCCCGCCATCTTGGGGCTGTTTAAATGCAGAATATCCGGTTTCTCAGCCCGAATAGCTTTCAATATCTGCCAGAATACTCTCGGTTCCCTCAAGAATGAGATATCCTTGTCAAGTTCCGCGATTTCAATAAAACGGATGCCGGCGGACATCAGCTTCTCTTTAAGCAGTCCCGCGGCTCCCCCCATGACGATAATTTCAAATTTGTCAGCTGGCAGGTGGGTTGCAAGGTCGAAAACATAGCGCTGGGCCCCGCCCCAGTTCGCCTTAGTGATACCGAAAAGTATTCTCTTTTTCTTTTTTATCACTATATCTTTGGCAGGAGCGGGCTCTACCGTGTCGGATTTCGATGCCATGGTTGACATAATAGCAGAAAATTGCCTCAAATTGCTATGTGCTCCGTTAGAGGTTCGGCCAGGTCTTTTTAGGTAAAATAATGTAAGGCGCTTCTGCTCTCATTCTGGGGGATTCAGAAAAACTACCTTAAAACCTCTAACGGGGTGCGTGCGCTCCCTATTCTTAAAACCGCAAAACGAGTTGCCGAGTTTTCGCGAGTATTGTTCGGCGCAATTGCTGTTTGATATTATGAGAGCGTGTTGCGCACGGTTTCACCAAAGGCGGCCGCTAGGGCGGGTACTCACATGATGACAATAACGGAGTTTAACCTCCTTGCGGCTCCTTTGAGTATTTTTTAGCACTCTTATTGTTCCGATTATGTCGCGAATCATGTCTGAAGTGGCGCTCGCCCCATACACTTATTATAAAATCGGTGGTCCCGCAAGGTTTTTTGTTGAAGCCGAAGAAACTAAACATATTAAACAAGGTATAGAATTTGCGAGCGGGAAGGGGTTGCCGTTTATTGTTCTCGGAGCTGGTTCGAATATTCTCGTATCGGATGCGGGATTCCCTGGCGTAGTTATTCGATTGCGGAGTAAACAAATTGATATTGCGGGGGATCGCGTTCTAGCTGATGCTGGCGTTTCGATGGCGCAACTTGTTTCAAAAGCAATAGCGTCTGGGCTTTCTGGCATTGAGTGGGGCGTTGGGATCCCCGGGACAGTGGGCGGCTCGGTACGGGGGAACGCCGGATGCTTCGGCGGAGAGATCAAAGATGTAATTGCAAATGTTCGTGTATATAACGCAGTAGCTCGTGAAGAGCAGGCCATGAGCCCTCGAGAGTGTAGTTTTGGTTATCGTGACAGCGTTTTCAAGCGCAAGCCAGAGTTGATTATCCTGTCTGCCGAGTTCCAATTAACCGAAGGCGACCGAGGTGTTTCCCAAGAGCGTATTCGAGAGTACGCCGCCAGGCGCTCTGTTACGCAGGCCATCGGTTCGCAGTCGGCCGGGTGCATCTTCAAGAACATTTCTTGGGATAGACCCGGGCTTGATGTCCAAAAGCTGCTTCGCCGCTTTCCGGAGTTTGGGCAGTTTGCCAAACTGCCCGGTATCCCGGCGGCCTATTGCATCGATGCCGCAGGACTTAAGGGCCGTCGAGTAGGCCAAGTTGAAATTTCACGGCGTCACGCTAACTATTTTATCAATCTCGGCGGCGCCGCCGCGGGGGAGGTTGTTATGCTTGTTGGGGTCGCGAAAGACAACGTGCGCCGCAAGTTCGGCCTACAGCTAGAAGAGGAGATACAGTACGTGGGGTTTTGAAAAACCATGAATCATTACGAAATATTGCACGAAATTATGCGAGAACAGTTTTTCGTACGTGTTCGCCTTTCGTTTTTGTACCGATTATTGATAAAATTTTTGAGTGAAGCAGGGGATTTTTTCTTCATCGGGCTGGCGATGGGATCCCTGGACGCTCGCCGCAGGCGAGCGCTTAAAAATGGAGGCGTGAAGAAAAAATTCCTTGCGAGCGAAGTTATCCACAGTTGCATCTTATCTAATTAAGTCATACTATAAACATACATTGTTTGAAAATTCCGATGGAGAAATAAACTAACTCCAGTTGTAATCAACACTGCGTAGTAAAACGCAGCGTGACGCATACGGTGGTCGGTGTGCGCCAACCCTAATTCGGGCGTTATGGGCAAACTCATTCCGTCCGTAAAAGATTTATGGCACGAAGACGACGCGCAGCCAAGAAGGCGAAGAAGGGCGGCAAGAAGCGCAGATAAGCCTATTCAGTTGCGGTTTAGAAACACCCCTAACGGGGTGTTTCTGCATTATTAGCTAAAATATCGTCAAAAACCAATCTAAAACCGGGTGAGATTTTATGAAGTTTAAGATGTATAATACCACCAGACAAACCAATCGAGGTTGAAGTTAATTTCTAATGAGATGAATTACCAAATACAGTTTGCGCGGCTCCCTCCATCGGAGTCTATCCGAGAGTATGTCGAGCGGAAGCTTGTCGGGGCGCTAAAAAAGTTTAGTCGCGCCGATAGCGGCAGAACGCCGTGGCAAATTACGATCGAGATTGGCCGCGACACTTTTCACCACAAGAAGGGCGATGTTTGGTTTGCCGAAGTTTCTGGGCAGACCTCGTACGGTTTCATCCGAGTCCGCAAAGAAGCCGGCGAGATCTATGAGGCAATTGATTTAATTGAAGAGGAACTATATTCACAACTCTCGCGCTCGAAAGGAAAGCTAATCGCCAAGGCTGATCGCGCCGCACGCCGCATCAAGAATATGATGCGCTTATCTCGCCTCGCCAGATTTTTCCGCCGCGGCCGCATACGAGACGAGGGAATCTAGTTGCCTCCACGGAATTTTTATGTAACGATATCCCCAAAGGAGGTGACTTTATTGACAACGGTTCCGTTGAAGAGAAGATTCAAGACGCTCTGTGAAATACCGCCGGAGATCAACGTTCTCTTCAAGAAGATGCGTTGGCCACAAAGCTCTACGAAATCGCTCCTTTCGCTCCTTGTCGACAATCCCGGAGGTATCCAACTGGGCACCTGCGAGAGCGGGTCCGAAACAATTAGGCTTTCCCGAGAACTTACCTGGGCTGGGGAGGGGCGCCTGTCTCTTACATGGCGCGAGCTGAATGCTGCAATCATCGGTGTTCGCCATCACCTCAAAAGAAACGGACTTCCGTATAACGTTTCGTGCTCGTGCCCTGACTGGTCGGGGTATTCCTACAAGCGGGGCCCGACCGCCGTCACGGTGGCATTCGTAGATTTAGGAGCAATCCGGGGAACGGGAGATTAAGCCGGCCATGCGGTGCGCATGGCCGGCGAACTTTTTACTTATTCACAGTTGTATATCTCAAAAGAAGTTGTAGTATTGAAAAAAGAATCGGAAAGTGCATTTAAGTGTAGTTGTTTTGCAGTTTTCTTTTGCGGGCGCGGGATGTTTCGGCAATGCGAGGCAATCGATGCCGAGTGCGTATCTCGTCTGTGGGAGTGGAAATGAATAAGTCTTTGCATATCCTCGCGGACTTGTATGACTGCCGCGGGGATGAGAAATATCTCACCAAAGTCTCTATAGTCAAGAAAAAAGTTCTCCAGATGGTGAAACGGGCCGGCTTTGTTGTCGTCACCTCGCGATTCCATAAATTCGCTCCCGGTTCCGGTGCCGCCGATGGCGGCATTACCGGAGTTATCGTTGTTTCCGAATCGCATTTGGCCATCCATACCTGGCCGGAAAAAAAGTTTGTGAACTTCGACGTATTTTTTTGCAGTTACTCGCGCGACAACTCCGAAAAGACGCGCAAAATTTTCAAAGAATTCTCGTTATTATATCATCCTAAAAAAACTCGCAAGCGCGAGGTTTGGAGAGATTAATACATAGTCAAGTCTAAAATACACATCTTATACACTATCGTGTATAAGATGTGTATTTGGGGGTTTTTAACTTGCGCGGGTTGATGGCAATGTGATAGTAGGGTAGATACGCTCTTTGTTTTAGTTTTTCATCTAAACCGCCTGCGGCAATAAAACCGATTACCAAAAAGGAGGCGCGCGATGTTCGAGCTTTACGGCTGGCCGTACTGGCATCTGGAGAAGTCCGGCAAGGGTAGAGCGATAGCCCATCGGCTGGAGGGCCCGTGGCTTTTCGAGGGCGAGGAGGTTTTCCCGGAGTTGGGCGGTATGACGCAGAAGGTGCATATCGGCGACTTTACCGATTTCGGCCTGGCGCTTGTCATTGACGGCATGTCCCAGCTTCCGGGCGGAAGGCTCGAGGGCATCTACACCTCTGCGCTAATCTTCCCCGCCGCAATGTCGGCGCCCTCGCGAAGGCGCTGGCTGATTGCCGGGGGCGGGGACGGACCTGCGCCGCGCGAGGCTTTGAGCTTTCGCGACACCGAGCATGTGAAGCTGGTTGACATCTCGCCGATGGTGATCCGCGAGACTCAACGGCTGATCCCTGGTTTCTGGGGCGGGTGCGAGACCGATCCGCGGCTCGAGATCGTAACGCGGGATGTTTTCGCGGTCATGCGCGAGATGGTTGAGGCCGGCGAGAAGGTTGACATTCTTGTTTCGGATCTGGTGGATCCGGCCGATGAGGAGTACACGCCGTTTCAGCAAGGCGAGTCAAGCGGCGACCATCTCTACACGCCCGAGGGCATTCGGCTTTTCGCGGATTGCCTCGCGCCTGACGGCGTCTTCGTGATGCAGGCGCAGGAGCTTTCGCTGATTAGGTACGACGGCCATCTGCGTCTGCGGCGGATGTTGAAGGAGATCTTCCGCCACGTCTACTCTTACCGAGTCCTTATCGAGTTCTTTGGCTACTGGGAGTCATTTCTCATTGCCTCGAACCATCGCTGGGCTTGGGCACCCGTTGCCGAATTCAGCCGCTACCACGCGATGCGCAAGACCTACGGCGGGTCTCTCGGTGAACTCTATTCGCCGGAGGTGCATGAGGCTCTTTTTACTCTGCCGCCGATGTTGCAGATCTAGATCAAGTTTTGCCCCGCCGTCCCGATAGCTATCGGGACGGCGGGGCTTCTTTATTTACGGCCGCTTTTGCAGTAATATAGCCAAGTTACGATATGGCATTCTTGACTAAAATTTTCGGAGATTCGAATAAGCAAGCGGTGGAAGTACTGCAGCCATTGGTGGAGGAGATCAATCTGCTTGAAGCGGATTTTGAGAAGCTTACCTCGGAAGCGTTAAGCCAGAAGACGGAGGAGTTCCGCAAGCGTCTCGCGGATGGCGCTTCTTTAGATAGTATTCTGACCGAGGCCTTCGCGGCTGTGCGCGAGGCCTCGAAGCGCACTCTCGGCCAGCGGCATTTTGACGTTCAGCTTTTGGGCGGTATTGTGCTGCATCAGGGCAAGATCGCCGAGATGCGGACGGGCGAGGGCAAAACTCTCGTAGCAACCCTGCCGGCATATCTTAACGCACTTACCGGGCGGGGCGTGCATTTGGTGACAGTTAACGATTATCTATCACGCCGCGATGCGGTGTGGATGGGGCAGATCTATCATGCTTTGGGTCTTACAGTTGGGATTCTGAACCATGAGGCGAGTTATGTATATGATCCAGCTCACGGAAATCCTAAATCCCTGCCTCGTCGGCAGGCAGGCGAAATCCTAAATCCTAAACAAATTCAAAATTTTAATGACCAAAACGATTTAGATAAAACGCGTGACACCATAGGAGCGTTTAAAGTTGTTCATGAATTCTTGCGGCCGGTGACGCGGCAGGAAGCCTACGGAGCCGACATTACCTACGGCACCAACAACGAATACGGTTTCGATTATCTCCGCGACAACATGGCCTACACGCTGGAACAGCAATCACAACTTGGCCACCGTAGCCTTGGCGAAGGCGGTAGAAGCCACGCCTTTGCCATCGTCGACGAAGTTGACTCGATTTTAATCGATGAGGCAAGAACCCCGCTTATCATTTCCGCGCCGGATGCGGAATCGGGCGAGCTTTACAAAACATTTTCGCGGCTGGTGCCGCGGCTGGCCGCGCCAGACGATTTCACGATTGACGAGAAATTGAAGGCCGAATCCATCAAACTGGTGCATCACTTAGAACAAGCGCTTCGCGCTCGAGCGCTCTATCTCCGCGACCGCGATTATGTCGTAAAAGACGGCGAGGTGATCATAGTGGATGAGTTTACCGGCCGCTTGATGCCCGGTAGGCGTTGGTCGGAAGGACTGCACCAGGCGGTGGAGGCCAAAGAGGGCGTCGAGGTCCAGAAAGAATCCCGCACGCTTGCCACCATCACCTTCCAAAACTATTTTCGTATGTATGAGAAACTAGCAGGCATGACGGGAACCGCAGCGACCTCCGCCGAGGAGTTCCATAAGGTTTATAAACTCGAGGTCGTTTCGATCCCGACTAATAAAACCAATGTTCGCCAAGACCTGCCCGATTTGGTGTTTCGCACCGAAAAAGGAAAATTCATGGCGCTCGCGCGGCGCATTAAGGAATTGAATGAAGCCGGCGCGCCGGCGCTTATCGGCACGGTTTCAATCGAGAAAAATGAAAGGCTGGCAGAAATTCTGAAGCGCGAGGGTGTGCCGCACGAGATTTTAAACGCCAAGAACCACGAACAGGAAGCTACGATTATTGCCCAAGCCGGGAAGAAGGGCGCGGTAACGGTTGCGACAAACCTCGCTGGGCGCGGCGTCGACATAATTCTTGGCGGGAATCCGCCAGACTTGGATGACGCAGCTGTAGTAAAGCAAGAAGGAGGTCTTCACGTTTTCGGTACCGAGCGGCATGAGGCCCGGCGCATTGACAATCAGCTCCGGGGGCGCTCGGGACGCCAAGGCGATCCGGGCCTCACCCAGTTTTATCTTTCGCTGGAGGATGATCTTATGCGCATCTTCGGGTCGGATCGGATTAAATCCATGATGGAATCCTTCGGCATTCCGGAGGATGAGCCGATTGAAAACCGCATGGTCTCGAAGGCCATCGAGTCGGCGCAGGCCAAAATCGAAGGGTTCCATTTTGACGCCAGGAAGCACGTTCTGGAATATGACGATGTGATGAATAAACAGCGCGAGGCAATTTATAAAATGCGCGCCAAGATTCTTGAGGCGTCAAAAGACCTCGCGTCTCTAAGCGAGTTGACGGTTGAGATGATCCAGAGCGAGGCGAAGGTTATCGCCGAGTCGCATCTGGCTGCCGAGACTTTGGAGGAGGGGATTGATGAGCTGAAAAAATTCCTTAATGTAATTGCTTCGGGCGGCATGTCGGAAGAAATGGAAAAGAAATTGGATAAGGCGAAGGACTTTGGATATGAGGTCGCGCGGGAAGCGCTGGCCGAAACCGTCGCTGACGTGCTCGAGGCTGCTTATCAAGCTAAAAAGACGAGTCACGGCGAGTCGTTCCAGAACGCCGGTCGCGTGATTCTTTTGCAGACCATAGACCTTTTCTGGATGGATCACCTGGATGCCATGGACCACTTGCGCGACTCTGTGCGGCTTCGGTCTTACGGCCAGCGCGACCCGCTGGTGGAGTATAAGAACGAATCCATCAAGATGTTTCGCGGCCTGCAGGATACGATTCGCCAGTACGCTATCCAATCAATCTTTCGCGTGGGGGCGGCCGCGCCGGTTGGCGAGCCCCGAGCGCAAGGAGATGAGTCCAAGAATCTAATCTTTTCATCCGCTAAAGATGCACCACCCCGCG
>Ga0076058_119_pt1 | contig 15027 bp, 12 predicted proteins | sample RifGroB1_FD_68089 | JGI IMG/M metagenome (GOLD analysis project Ga0076058, IMG submission 68089) | Parcubacteria bacterium GW2011_GWB1_52_7
TACTACTGGGTTTTTCTTTGCTTTGCACTCCGTAGCTTTAGCGAAGGATGTGACGGCATAAATTTTTAATGAATATTTATTCAATCACTTTGTTGTTGACGGATCAAGCGGGGCACAAAGATAAGGCAGAGTGGAAAAGTTACAATTAAGGCAACTATCCAATAAGATATAAATATAAATCCATCACCTACTCCTAACGAAGGAAAATATACCTGAATATTGTTATAAGAAGAGTCGAAATATACATTATCAAGAAAAATAGCGTAAAAATAAGTTTGTCCAACGATATTAACGATTACCGCAAGTAATGTACCGAAAATTCGCCTGTAAAGTTTAACTCTTTTCGCTAGATAAGCTCCCATACTTATTGATATAAAAAGAATTGCAGTAGTACCACCAATACTTAGGAGCGTCAGAGAGGTTAAAATGAATACCGATAACGATAACAAAAAGCTAATCACAATGAAACCAATAAAAGTTGAAATTAACACGAGCACGAAATTTGTTATAAAAATGCCCATATTATGTAATTTGTTGACTACTTATAAAATTTGTAAAAAAATCTTTCTCCTCTTCTATGATAAAGCTTCGGAAGAACACGCAAAATTAAAATTTATTATAACACTTTTCCAACGTGGTGCCGCGGGAGAGAGTCGAACTCTCATGAGGTTGCCCTCGCTGGATTTTGAGTCCAGTGCGTCTGCCAGTTCCGCCACCGCGGCATATTGCTATTGCTTTTTTAACCACTCCTTACCCACGCCGGATTTTAAATACTTCTCGCGCGTCCTTGCCTCGGGTCTTGTTGGGTAACCCTCGACTAAAGTAAGCCTGAAAGGCCGGTATGATTTTGTTGTTTTTTCTCGGCCCGCTTGATGTTGTAGAACCCGTCGCTCGATATCACTGGTCAGTCCTACATAGATATAGTTTCTCACTAAACTTGAAAGAGCGTAAACAGAGTACATATATTTTGAGTCCAGCGCGCCTGCCTGCCGGTAGGCAGGTCTGCCAGTTCCGCCACCGCGGCAAAATTAGTGCGGAGTAAATTTGCCGGCTTGCCCCGCACTAATTCTATCATTTTGCGTTCCTAGTTAAGATATGACTTAGCCGCAGGCGTTTCCGCGAGAATGATTCCAGAGTTTTCCTTCGGAATTTGGTGCGGGGCGAGCACAAGCATAGTATTTAACAAACAGCCTCGTTGTCAATGCAGTTATGCTGTTGTATTCTGGTGAGTATGGACGAAGTTACTAAATTGCCCGAAGCAGAAACAGCAACCAGCGGATCTCAAACCGATTCGATGAATCTGCCGCCCGCTCCGACCGAACCGCCGGCTGGGTTTACCACGCCGGCCGCCGAGACAAAACTCGCAGTCCCGCTTACCGAGAGGAGAGCCCATGAGAGCATTTTTTGGATAGAGCGATCTCGTATTGATCCGAATCCCTATCAGCCGAGACGCGAGTTCGACGAGGCGGCTTTAAAAGATTTGGCGGATTCCATAAGGACGCACGGGATGCTCCAGCCGATTTTGGTTTCGCGTGTGGAGGCGGAAACGCCGCGCGGTATGGAGGTCAAATACCAACTGATTGCGGGGGAGCGGCGGCTTAGGGCGGCCGGGATCGCGGGAATGGAGCAGGTGCCGGTAATCATCAAAAAGGAGCCGACAGACCGGATGAAGCTGGAGCTGGCGCTAATCGAGAACGTCCAGCGCGAGGATTTAAACGCCATTGATCGCGCCAAGGCCTTCCGCCAGCTGATGGACGATTTTAAGCTGATGCAAAGAGAGGTCGCGGAGCGGGTAGGCAAATCCCGCGAGATGGTGGCGAACACCATGCGGCTTTTGTCGCTGCCGGTGGATATGCAGCAGGCGATCGCCGAGGGCAAAATGACCGAGGGACACGCCCGAGCGATCCTGATGGTGGGGGATAATCCGGAGCTCCAGCGCCAAATGTTCAACGATGTGATGTCGGGGAAACTTACGGTGCGCGAGGCCGAGAACGAGGCCAGGCGGCTCACCGGCCGCGAGGTAAGACCCAGAAAACGCCTAGGTTCGCCGGGCGATGTGGAAACGCGCAATTGGCAGTCGAAACTTCAGGAGCTTTTGGGCACCAAGGTTTTAGTCCAAAAGATCGGAGACCGCGGCAAGATCGTGATCGAATTTTATTCCGACGAAGAATTGCGCGCGATTATTGATAAGGTATTGAGCGAGCGCGGGGGCGATTCTCCCGCAGGAGAAGTTCCCATATCAAGTTGATTCTGTTTTGCGCTAGATTTATTATAGCGTTTTTAAATGAAATCTAACGCAATCATCTGAAGAAAAAGTATGGAAGGTTACCGCAACGAATTTATCAAGTCAGTAGAAAAGTTGGGGAGGTATTCGGAAGACGAGGCCATAAAAGAGGCATCAGATTTGCGAGGATTGATTGAGGGCGGGGAAGCCGCCGATTACTCCGCGGCAGAACGAGTTATCGCGGAAAATAAAATTGTGGAGTTGATTCAAGCGGGGCGAGCGATGGAGGCAATTCGGTTGAAATATTTTACCGAAAAAACTATTGCGGATGATTTTATCCTGGAGGCCTGCGGTAACTTAAGACGTTTGATGGAGGAGGCATCGGATGAGGAAACCTACGAGCGCCTTGCCGAAGAATGGGATCATGTTGATCAGTGGAGAGACAATCAATAGGTCTAAAAACTAGAACCCATCTCAAAAATCGCTTTCGTGACGAAAATTTCAAATTTGCAGTAGAAATGGATTTTTGAGATGGGTTCTATATAATCCGATAACTCACTTCCTCAACTCCCTTTACGCTGCGCAATTTGGTAAGGAGCCTGCGCAGTTCATCGTCCGATTTTACGGGGCAGTTCATCAAAACCAGCGGGTGCGATCTCTCGCCCCGTTCGGTGCGCATGCCCTTGATGCTGATTTTAAATGAGGAGACGACGTCCGTGATGTCCCGCACCAGTCCCACGCGGTCTTTGGCCGTCACGCGGACTTCAATCATCCGGCCGCCCTGTTTTTGGCTGAAAACTTTCTCGCGCGCGGTTTTGCGCACTATCGAACTGATATGTTTTCGCGCCATTGAGGTCTTAACAAAACTAAGCCAATCGGGATTCGGCCTTTTATTTTTTTGCGTGATGATTTCCACCACATCGCCGTTGGAGAGCTCATGATTCAACGGGACCATCTTGCCATTGACCCTGGCGCCCGCCGCCGAATCTCCGATCTGCGAATGGACATGATAGGCAAAATCAACCGCGCTGGCGCCTTCCGGCAAGTCAATGGCGTCTCCCTTCGGCGTCAGGCAGAAAATCCTGTTTTTAAAAAAATCGATCTTCAGCGATTCCATAAATTCACTCGTGTCGCTCACATCTTTTTGCCAGTCGCGCAATTGGTTGACCCAAGAAAGTTCGGCGTCTTTGGCGGCTGATGCGATTTTCTTGCGGTAGTCTTCGGATTTCTTATGTTCGCTATAGGCCCAGTGCGCCGCAATGCCGTGCTCGGCCTCATCGTGCATTTCCGGAGTCCGGATCTGAATCTCGATAATCTCGCCGTCGGGGCCGAAAATAGTGGTGTGCAAAGACTTATAGCCGTTGGGCTTTGGCATAGCGATGTAATCTTTAATAAGACCGGGAAGCGGTTTCCAGCGCGCGTGGATTACGCCAAGCGCTCCGTAGCAATCCTCGACAGTGGGGACAATGATGCGAAGCGCGATCAGGTCATGGATTTTTTCCATGTCCATGTCGTACTTAATGAGTTTGCGCCAGAGGCTGTAGTAGTGCTTGGCGCGCGCGTGGATGTCATGAACTGCGGTCCCCTCTTTTTCCATCTCCTGTTTTATGACCGGGCGCAGTTTTTCGATATATTTTGTGCGTTCGCTTATCTCGCCTTTGGCAAGCTTTAAGACCAGCTGGTGCTCCTCGGGGTATACATAAGGAAAGGCCAAATCCTCAAGCCGAGCCTTCAGATCCCCAAAGCCCAAGCGGCTGGCAAGCGGAGCATAGATTTCCAAGGTTTCTAAGGCAATCCTTTTTTGTTTTTCCGGCGGAAGAGCCCCCAGCGTTTCCATATTATGCAAGCGGTCGTGAAGTTTTATAAGAACAACCCGGATGTCCTCGGCAATGGCAAAAAACATTTTGCGGAGCGACTCGGCCATGCGCTCGACTCCGCGGTATTTCAATTTGCCGAGCTTGGTCACGCCGTCAACAAGAAAGGCGATATCCTCGCCGAATTCTTTTCGGATGTTTTCGACAGAGATGCCGGTTTCCTCGGCGGCGTCATGGAGGATGGCGGCGGCCACCGTCGAGGCATCAAGCCTCAAATCGGCCAAATAGGAGGCGACCGCAAGTGGATGGGTAATATACGGCTCGCCGGATTTTCGCTTGAATCCCGCATGGACTTTATTGGCGAAGAGAAACGCGCGCTCGATAATGGCGGTGTCAGAATCGTAGGCCTTAACTTTTTCTAGAAGAGTATGGAATGTCACGGTACTCATTTCATAAGACCTCTTGCAGAATAAGCTTTTGTGATAATTTTTCCAAATTTTGAGCGAAAAAGGCGAAGAGGGATGAAGACGTAACGGCTGAATTACGGCGAATCCCGATGAACCTTTTGCAGCCAAAATTTGGGTAAATTAGCCGGAATGTTATTCTGCAAGAGGTCTTTAGTACGATTCTAGATTCTCTGCAAGACGATACATATAATAGAACCGCCGAGCTTAGCTCGGCGGTTCGTCTGGAGGTTCTTTCTCGGCCACTTCTCGTTTCTTTCCATTCGGATTCGCCCAGGTGGCGTAGTCGCAGTCGGGATATCTCGAGCAGCCGAAAAACAGCCGCCTTTTCCTCGTGAATCTCTGCACGATATCACCCTCATTGCAGGTCGGGCACTTAACACCAGTCGAGACCAGCTCTTTTTTTATGTTTTTGGTGTTTTTGCACTCCGGGAAACCCGAGCAAGCCATGAATTTACCGAATCTGCCGAACTTAATCACCATTGGCTTGCCGCATTTTTCGCAAACTTCGTCGGTGGCTTCGTCGGCAATTTGTTTTTCCACCTCGTCGTATTTTGTTTCCAAATGTTTCGAGAAGGGATCGTAAAATTTGCGAATTACCGGCTGCCACTCCTTGGCGCCCTCGGCAACCTCATCGAGTTCCTCCTCGATCTTGGCGGTAAATCCGATGTCAACTACCTCCGGGAAATGTTCCACCAACAGGTCATTCACCATGATTCCCATGTCGGTCGGGCGATAGCGTTTGCGCTCGTCCTTTTCCACGTAGCCGCGGTTCTGAATGGTGGAGAGCGTCGGGGCGTAGGTAGAGGGACGGCCCACGCCGTTTTTTTCCAGTTCCCGTATAAGCGAAGCGTCGGTATATCTTGGCGGCGGTTCAGTGAAGTGCTGTATGGGCAGGATCGCGACGGGCAGCACCTTTTCGGCCGGTTTTAATTCCGGGATCAGCGTGTCTTCGGTTTTCATCGGATAGACTTTTAAGAATCCGTCGAATTTCATCACTTGACCCGTGGCGCGGAAGGTGTAAGGGCCGGCCGCGATATCGGCGGAGGGGTTTTCAAATACCGCCTCCGGCATCTGGGTGGCGACGAACCTTTGCCAGATCAGCCGGTAGAGTTTTAACTGCCGAGCGTCAAGACGACCCGCGACCGATTCCGGCGTGCGAAAGGGGTCAGTAGGCCGGATGGCCTCGTGCGCCTCTTGAGCTCCCTTAGATTTAGTTTTAAAAAATCTCGGCGAAGGCAGTGAATATGGCTCGCCGTAGCTTTGGGAAATAAAACTCTTGGCTGCGGCGAGCGCGCTTTCTGCCAGATTCACCGAATCGGTGCGCATGTAGGTTATGAGTCCGACCTCGCCCCCGCCGATGTCGATTCCTTCGTACAGGCGCTGGGCGATCATCATGGTTTGCTTGGCGGAAAATCCGAGGCGTCTTGCGGCTTCTTGCTGGAGGGTCGAAGTTGTGAACGGCGGCAGGGGATATTTTGAGGCGGCCTTCTTTTCTACATTGGCTATGACCCATTCCTCGTCTTTTACATCCGAGGCGATCTTTTTAGCGTCGGCTTCAGTGCTGACGTCAAACTTTCCCAGCGCCTCGCCATTTTTTTTAGCAAGCAGAGCGTGGAATTTTTCGCCCTTCGCCGTTTTTAGGTCCGCCTCGATTGTCCAGTATTCTTGGGGTTTAAAAGCCTCAATTTCCCGCTCGCGCTCCACCACGATGCGCACCGCGACCGATTGCACCCGACCGGCAGAAAGTCCGCGCGCGACCTTTTTCCACAAAAACGGCGAGAGTTTATATCCGACAATGCGATCAAGAATTCTCCGTGCCTGCTGGGCGTCTACCAGGCGGATATCAAGATCGCGCGGATTTTCGAGCGCCTTTTTGATGGCGCCCTCGGTAATTTCGTGGAATACGATGCGCTCAATATTATCGCCGGGCTGATCTTCCAGCCCGAGAGCCGAGATCAGGTGCCAGGCGATGGCTTCCCCCTCACGGTCTTCATCGGTTGCGAGGATGATTTTGACAGCCTTTTGAGCGATCTCTTTCAGTTTTTTTACGTTAGCTTTGGCTTTTTGCGGAACGATGTAGTGCGGCGCGAAATTATTCTCAAAATCAACGCCGATCTTTGATTTAGGCAAGTCGCGCACGTGTCCGTATGAGGATTCGACGATGTATGCTGGCCCCAGGAATCGAGTTATGGTTCTGGCCTTAGTCGGCGATTCAACGATAACGAGGTTTTTTTCTTTCATCGGTTGTGTACTGTTATCAAGAATTTATTCTATCTACTAACCACATTAAGCGTATAGCTGTCAACCCCGTTAGAGATAAGATGCCCCTAAGCATCTGCCGCTTTTTACGAGAGCGGATCTCTAACGGGGTCAACCCCGTTAAAAATTTCAACGAAGATTGGCACACATTTAATAATCGTTTTGTTTTAACTCTATCATCAATGTTCTTACAAGTCGCGGATAGAATTTCTAACAGGGTAAAATTGCTAGGCGCGGCGCGCATATATTCCCGGCTCGGTCTCGTGAATTTTATTTTGCAGTTCCAAAAGCGCCAGCGAGGCCTGTATCGCGCTGGTTTCGGCGCCGAGCGCTTGTTTCAGTTCGTCCAGCGAATGAGGGCTTGCAAGGAGTCCAAAAATTTCTTTATCGAGTCCCGCCAGCGCGGTCTCGGCGGTTTCTGAAATCTCTTTGGTCCGGCCGTATGCTTCGAAGATGTCCGCGGCAGAAAGCGCGGGGGTCGCGCCCTCCTTCAGCAGAATATTGGGGCCGCGCGAGGTAAGCGAGGTTATGGGTCCAGGTACGGCAAAGACATCGCGGTTTTCCCCAAGCGCTAGCCGCGCCGTAATCAGGGCGCCGCTTTTCTCTTGGGCCTCGACTACGATTACGCCCTGCGACAGCCCCGCTATTATGCGGTTCCGTTCGGGGAAGTGATGGGGGAGGGCGGGAGTTCCGGGCGGATACTCGGAGATTACAGCGCCGCCCTCTTTGGCGATAGTTTCGGCTATGGCCCAGTTGGCTTGCGGGAAGAAAGACTCGCGGTCCAGCCCTGATCCGATGACGGCAACTGTTTTGCCATGTCCCCGAAGGGCTCCCACATGCGCTTCGCGGTCAATCCCGACAGCGCATCCAGAAACAACGACCGCGCCGCCGGATGCCAACTCTTCCCCAAACTGGCGCGCAATTTGTTTCCCGTACTCGGTTGGTTTTCGTGTTCCCACAATCCCGATTGTCCAATCGCGCTCATCGTTGCCCCACGGCAGTTTGCCTTTTATATAAAGTATCGCCGGAGCATCGTGGATTTCTTTAAGAAGCGCCGGATATTCCGGGCTTGATTTATCAATCGCCAAGATGCCCGCGCTAGCCAGCTTTTCCATCTCACTGTCAGGGTTGATCTCATGTTTTCCATGCGTCTGCCAGGCCGATGCCGCATCGGGGAATTTCTCCAGCGTCTTTAGAAAAATCTGCGGCTCGCTCCCCAGCGCAAGATGCAAGGCGTGTAGGTATTTTAATTCGGCGTTCATGCAATCTACTCTACACCATTCCGCGGCGTTCTTGGGTATTCGACGGCGTACGCCGCAAACGCCGAAAGCGAGAAATTGGTCCGCTTTTCAATCTTAACAAAATCAATACGATCGTGAGTGTTTTGTTAAGATTAAATTTTCTTGCTGGGAACTTAAAATGTTAAAAAAGCGACCCCGCCTGGCACATTGGCCCGACGAGGTCGATGATTCTTAAGGATTGCGAGCGCTTCTCGCCGCTACTGCTTGCCTGTGAGCTCCGCCCAGTGGGACTTGGGCTTCACGGCCGGTGAGCCCCCCGCGCAAAGTGGGCAATCTTCAGGCCTCCAGCTTTTCACGATTTTCTCCGCTAAACAGATGATGTCGCCGAAGGCCATCGTCGCTCGGTCGCTATCGGGCCGCAGGACCCCGCAGGCGACATCGGGGTTCCAGCGAATGCGGCCGTGGGGGTTTGCGAGCTCTACCGCCGTACGCACGGCTCCCGTTGTCTCGAAGGTTGTGATCAACTCCTCGGCCCGCAGGACATTACAGCCCTCGGGGATTTGGAACTTGCAGATGAAGCGCGGGGCCGTCCTGTCGGTCTCGAAGGCCGTGTTCTTCACGACGAACCGAGCTTCGGTACCCAACTGGCGTGCCAGTTCGTAGCCGAAGTGGATGGCGCTGTCCGAGGAGCTCACGACCATGTCCACGTGCTCGAGCAGCGAATTCCGGCGGTAAAGACGGCGTACAAGTTCAGCGATCAGGATCCTGGAGATCCAGGTTTTCGAGTAAACCTTCTGTGAGTCCACATAGCCGTCGGAGTGGAGACCGCTCGTCAGCACCGCGTGCGGCGCGCCGGGAACGCCTCTCCGGTAGTCGAAGAACCAGACGGCATCGCACTCTTTGTAGAGCGCTAGCGCATCATCATCAGATAGCGGTCCGTGAATGACGGTCGGCATCGTTAGCTCCTTTCGCTGGCCGCGAGGCCGCGCTCGATTTCGCGAACGGCGCGCTTGGCGGCCTCAACCGGGCTTGCCGCTGCCGTGATGGGGCGCCCCATCACGATGAAGTCCGCTCCCGACTTGATGGCGGCGTAGGGCGTTGCGATGCGCACCTGATCATGGCTGTCAGAATCGGGGAATCGCACGCCGGGCGTCACGATGAGGAAAAATGGTCCCAGATGGTCGCGCACCTCGGCGACCTCGAGAGGCGAGGCGATAACGCCGTCAAGCTTCGCCTCGCGCGCAAGGATGGCGCGCTGAAGCACGAGCCGGCGAATCGGCACCATGTTGCCTTCGCGATCAAGATCTGCCTTGGCCAAGCTTGTGAGAACCGTAACAGCCAGAATGCGGGGCACGAAATCCAATCTTGCCTCGTTTACTCCCGCGTCCCTGCCTGCCCGCGCTTTCTCAAGCATAAGCAGTCCGCCGCTGGCGTGGACGTTAAACATGCGGACTCCGTGCATCGCGGCGGATCGCGCGGCTCCCTCGACGGTATTCGGGATGTCGAGGAACTTGAGATCGAGGAAAACCTTGCCGCCTCTTTCCTGGACTTCCTGAATTGCGGCGGGCCCCTCGGCGGTGTAGAGCTCGCTGCCGATCTTGAAGATGCCGACATGCGGGGCGAGTTGGTCAACTAGCGACTTGGCCTTTTCGAGGTTCGGTACGTCGAGTGCGACAATCAGCCGGTCTTTGGACTGCATGGCAGTTACTCCTTTCTATGAAGTTGTCGAAGACCCGCCTAAATCGTTGCCGTATTCCTATCTTATCCCGCTTATCTCGTCAATGCTTTGATTGATTTTTGTCGGAGAACCAGAATACACATATTACACACTATGGTTCGACGCCTCACAGGATTCATCACTTGTTCCGAGCCGAAACCGAGGGATAGTGTGTAATATGTGTATTCCTTCCTTGCAGACAATCACGCACAAAGCGGCATACTGGAGCAGATTGTAGCCGCGGAGCGCTGAGGGAACGCGCCCTTATTCTCATGTTCTTAAGAACATGAGAATAAGACCGTTTAGTATAAAAATTTAAGTTAAGCGGCGCGTAAAGTTTCCAATGCGTCCGAAAGGAGCTGGCAATATAAATTGAGTCCGCCTTTTTGTACCGCGCCGGATTGGTCGCGCCCCAGGATTGATCCGGCGCCCCTCATCTCTAAATCGCGTAGAGCTATCTCGTACCCAGACCCGAGCGCTTCAAAGGCCTCAAGCGTTTCCAACCGCTCGCGCGCAAGATCGGTTAGGTGCTTTGCCGGATATAAAAAGTAGGCGAAGGCCTGTCGCTCGCCCCGGCCAATCCTTCCGCGAATTTGATAGGCCTGGGAGAGGCCCAGTCTCGTCGCGTTCTCAACAATGAGAGTGTTTACATTCGCCAAGTCGATGCCGTTTTCGATGATGGTGGTTGCAACCAGCACATTGGTGGCTTCTTCGCGAAAGCGCGTGAGCTCTCGCAAAAGCGTTTTTTCATCCATCCGGCCATGGATTATTCCGATTTTCGCTTCAGGAATCAGTTCTTGGAGCTTTCGCGCCGCCTCGGAAATAGTTTCTACGCGGTTATGCAAAACATACGCCTGTCCGCCGCGCTTAAGTTCCGCGCGAATGGCGCTGGCAGAAATCTCGTCGCTATAAGGCAAGATGAAGTTTTTTATCGCGATGCGCTCCGGCGGCGGGTCATTGACTTGCGAAATTCCCCGGAGCTTCGCCATCGTGAACGATAGGGTGCGGGGGATCGGTGTGGCCGATAACGAAAGAATATCAAGCTCGCTTCTAAGTTTTTTGAAATGCTCCTTGTGCCGCACGCCGAATCTCTGCTCCTCATCAATAATCAAAAGCCCGAGTTTCGGGATTTTGATGTCTTTGGAAAGCAGGCGGTGCGTGCCGATAATGATGTCAATTTCCCCGTCGGCCAGATCTTTTCGCGTTTGTCTTTCGTCGCCCGGCGGCGTGAGCCGCGAGAGCGAGGAGATTCTTATGGGGAAATTTTTAAAGCGTTCGGCAAATGTTTGGCGGTGCTGTTCGACAAGAATCGTGGTTGGTGCAAGCATTGCAACTTGCTTACCCGACAAAACAGCGCGCCAGGCGGCACGCATGGCAATCTCAGTTTTGCCGAACCCTACGTCACCTGCTAACACCCTGTCCATCGGCGTCGGTTTTTCGAGGTCTTTTGAGATTTCTTCGATGGCTTGGGTTTGAGCGGGAGTTTCGATAAAGGCAAAAGCGTCGGCAAACATATATTCCATAACAGGATCTCCCAGCATTGGCGGACGTTCTCGGCCCTCGCGCTTGGCGTAAATTTCAAGAAGTTCTCTAGCGAAGGCCTCGGCGGATTCTTTAATTTTTCTTTTCGTTGCCGGCCAAAGTTGTCCCCCGAGGCGATGGATTGTCGGATGCTCGAATCCGATATATAAAGAAAGTCTTTTGGTTTGGGGTCTTGGAACCAAGAGCCGGTCGGGCGCAGCACCAGCGCGCGGGGTGGCATATTCGATTACGTGAAATTCTAAATCCGAAGTACCAACCTCTAAACCGGTTTTAGTGTTTGGATTTTGGATTTCTGATTTATTTAGGATTTCGGATTTTGGATTTAGAGCTTGACCTCGCGTTGCAAGGCCTCGATAGATTCCAATACCATGATCGATATGGACCACATACTCGCCCTCGCGAAAAACCAATTCGCGCTTGGGCGGTTTCGGTTTTTTATCGAGCGCCGCCAGGGGTTCCGCGGCGATCTCTTCAATCGTGTTTCCCCGAAATTCAATTCGAATAACGCCTTCACGGTTTATGGGAGAGACGCGGATAGTGTCGCCGAGCTGACTGAATTCGCCGGGAGAAATTATGCGCTGGGTTTTTTGATAGCCGAGCTCCCCCAACTTGCGTAGGATCTCGGAAATCTTTTTGGGCGCGCCGGCTTCTATAAATAGAACATGATCTTGCCACCACGGTTGGGTCTTTATGGCGCGCCTGATCTTGTCTTCGTTTTCGGCAAACCACAAAGCCCCCCGTTCGAGAAATGTGGGGGTGACGGCGGCGATCAGGATTAAATTTTCTTTCGCCGCATTTCTACCCAAAACGTCAACCCCGTTAGAGAATCAACGTGAGACACTTTTAGGGAAAAGCCTAAGTCTCGGATTTGAGTTCTGGGGCGTGCTATTTTTTTACCTTAATTCTCTAACGGGGTCAATCTTGCCTAATCAATACGACCGCTGGTACTCTACCACTCGTATTTGCGCTAAGGCAAATGCGGCCTCGCTTCCGTCACTTATCGGTTAGACTATCTTTTGACTTGCTCAGGACAAGCGTTTCTAAATTGTGAGTTTCAGACCAAAAGCTCGCAATTTTATATTTCTGCTTGTAGCGAGACTGCAGATCCGTAGACCAGTGGTCTCTCACGAGAGGTGGCGGAAGCGAGGCTTCTTATTTATTATAGTAATTCATCACCTTCTCGGGCGGGTCGTTGGCGAGTTCCCCCAGGGCGCCCACAGTTTTCACTTTAACTTTTTTTATCAGCGATTCTTCCGCGGGGGAGAATTTTTTAAGCACCAGATTTTCGGCTGAAATATGTTTTGCTTTCTTTTTTCTGTTTTTCACCGTGCTCCACTGACCCCATTTGCGTTCGCCGCGAAGCGATAAACCTTTCGGCTGGGGCGCGCCGATGCCGATGCGAAACCTCCAGAACTTTTTGGTGCCAAGCGCACGCATGACGGACTCAACGCCCTTATGCCCGGCCGAATCGCGGTTGAATGACAGTTTGGTTCTACCGAGTTCAATATCAGCGTCATCATGAATTACGAATAATCGGTCGAGTTTAGGTTTGTAGGTCAGCTGGGCCTTTTTTGCCGCCTCGCCGGATCTGTTCATAAAAGTTTCGGGCGCCGCTATAACATATTTTTCCTTGCCGAGTTTGCCTTCGAAAACCAGCGCTTTTAGCTTTTGACCCTCGGCTTTTTGCGAAAAATCATGCTTCTTGGCGAAAGCTAAGATAATATCACGCCCCATATTGTGGCGCGTGTCTTCATATTCCTTGCCGGGGTTGCCCAGACCGATGAGTAGAATCATTAGGTAAAGACTAAGGCCAAATGCCGAAAGCGTAAAGCCGGCGAAAAGAAGAAGGAGAAAAAGGATTGGAGGAGACTATCCCCAAAACCTCTAACGGGGGTTGAAATCGGAGAATTTTTCTGTTAAGATAGGTTATCTTTTGCAGAAATTATCTCATGGATGAATCAAAAAGGCCTATTGACCCGTCTCGCCCGCCGCTTACCAATCGAGTGATCCGCGAAGCATGGGAGTTCTTAAGGATTCTCCTTGTAGCCCTTGCGATTGTCATTCCGGTGCGATATTTCATAGCCCAGCCGTTTATTGTGAAGGGGGCCTCAATGGAGCCGGCTTACGAGGAGCGCGATTATCTGGTCATTGACGAACTCTCATACTATTTTCGCGAGCCGGCGAGGGGCGAGGTGGTGGTGTTTCGTTTCCCGCTCGACCCTTCGGAGTATTTTATTAAGCGCGTAATCGGCCTGCCGGGTGAAACCGTTATGATCGAGGATGGAAAGGTGTTGGTGGATAGCGGAGAAGCTTCAGGGTCGCGGCAGCTGGAAGAACGCTATCTTGAGGACGGGTTGGAGACATCGGGCAGGATAACCCAGGCGCTGGGGCTGGATGAGTATTTTGTTTTGGGGGATAACCGCACTTACAGCCTGGATTCGCGCCGTTTCGGGGTGCTCCCCCGCAAAAACATTACGGGTCGGGTGCTTCTCCGGGTTTGGCCCGCGAGAACCGCCGGTTTTGCCGCGGTGCCGGCTTATTAATTTTTAGACTTTATTTAATTTATGGCGATACGCGAGAAACCGAAAGCGTTCAAGGCATTGGGCGGCACGCGTGATTTATTCGGGGACGATGTCAGGCTTTGGGACCGTATCGTTTCGGTGGCGCGGGGTGTCGGGCAGTTTTACGGGTTTGAAGAAATTGAACTGCCTCACATTGAAGACCCCGCGATGTTTCTTGCGGGGCTCGGCAAAGGAAGCGACCTTGCCAAGAAACAGCTTTATCTTTTGAAAACCAAAGAGGGGGAGTCTTTGGCGCTGCGCCCCGATGGGCGGGTTTCTGCCGCGCGCAGCTACATCCAAAATAATTTCGCCAGTCTCCCGCAGCCGGTGAAGCTGTCGTATCTCGGCGCGATGTTTAGGCACGATGCTTTGGATCGCGGGTGGTACCGCGAGTTCCATCAGTGGGGCATCGAACTTCTAGGCGAGGAGTCTGGCGTGGGGGATGCTACGATAATGCAGGTACTTTTTGTGGCGCTGGCCGAGATCGGCATCAAGGATATTTTTATTCATGTGAATAGCTTGGGATGCCGCGAATGTCGCTCGGCAATCCGCGCGCAGATTGCAAGCTACTATCGCCCCAAAATAGCCAAGGTCTGCCGCAGCTGCCGTTTCCGGATGAAGGATAATCCCTTGAAGGTGCTTGAGTGCCGCGATGAGAAGTGCGCCATCCTGAAAGAGCACGCGCCGAACATTGTCGATCACTTGTGCGAACCGTGCAAAAATCACTTCAAATCCATTCTGGAGTTTCTTGACGAGTCGAATATCCCCTATATTCTGAATCCATACCTGGTAAAAGGAGTTGATTATTACACGCGGACGGTTTTTGAGGTGTTTGTGGCCGAGGATCCCAATGCCGCCGAGCCGAAAAAAGATTCCGAGGTGCTGGCGATCGGTTCAGGCGGGAGGTACGACAATCTGATCGAGGTTCTGGGCGGGCCGCGTACGGCGGCTGTCGGCGGCACCATAGGAATCGAGCGGGTGATGCAGGTAATCCGCGAGCGCGGGGTGCGTATCCCCCCGCCGCCAAAGCCCCGCGTGATATTAATTCAGCTTGGAGACTTGGCGAAGCGAAGGAGCCTCTCACTTATGGAGGAGCTGCGTAAGGCCGGCATTTCAGTTTACGAGTCGCTGGGTAGGGATTCTATTAAGTCCCAGCTTCACATTTCCGCCAAAATCGCAGCCGAGATCGGGCTCATTATCGG
>Ga0076058_115_pt1 | contig 14070 bp, 10 predicted proteins | sample RifGroB1_FD_68089 | JGI IMG/M metagenome (GOLD analysis project Ga0076058, IMG submission 68089) | Parcubacteria bacterium GW2011_GWB1_52_7
GAGTTACCGCTAAATTTTGCAACTATATAAGCGCCTATTCCCGATTAAACCGCGCAGGGCTTGAGTATAGCGTATTAGACGCAATGTGTCAATGGAATCCGTAGGCGAATTTAACCTACAAGTGTACCACCCTCGCCCGAAAGCGACTAAAGCTACCTACTGATTTTAACAAAGTCTATCTGTACTAATAGACTAGTCTATTAGTACAGATAGAATACACATCAATATACTGAATAAAAATGCTAAAGCCCTCACCTGAAAGCGAGAGATTTCAAAACCTAATCAGCGTGCCCCGCACTAAAATTGGGATTTATTCTGTGGGCGACGGAAGGATCGAACTTCCGACCTCGTCATTATCAGTGACGCGCTCTACCACTGAGCTAGTCGCCCTTATTTTTACCACGTCATCTTACGTAAAATCCTCCGCCCGGTCAAACCCGCAAACTTAATCTAAACAGTATTTCATACCATTCTCTAAAATTCGCGCGAATTAGAGAATGGTTTTCTTTCCCTGCAAACAACCACGCACAAAGCGGCGTGCAGGAATAGGTTGTAGCCGCAGAGTGCGGGGTTGAGTTGCGCAAGCGAAGCTTGTGAGTGACAGAGCTAGAGAAACCCCGCACGAAGTACGGGGAGAACGTCATTTAAAGAATAGCGGGAGTTATATAAGCGAGCCAATGAAGGATCCGCGATGGAGAACGGAGGGTCCGTACTGACGCAGTAGCTTTATATGCAAGCGCGTGCCGTAACCCTTATGCGCTTCGAATTTATACCGGGGGTATTCTTTAGCTTTTCGCGCCATATAGCGGTCGCGCGTGACTTTGGCGATAATCGATGCCGCCGCAATAATGGGTATCCTGTCATCGCCATGAATCACAACTTTATGCGGGACGCCTGGAGGCAATGCCAGTGATCCGTCAAGATACACGAAGTGCAGTTTGGGCAATGCCCGTTTAACCAGACGCCGAGCGCCGCGATGAGCGGCCTTAGCGATATTGATTCTATCAATCACCTTCGGATGCACATACGTGCGAGCCCAGCGAAGTTTTGGGTGAGTCGTCAATAATCTGTACCAGGCCTCGCGCTTTGCCGCCGAGAGTTTTTTTGAGTCGCGAATTCTGCCGAATTTCGGGTGATAAAATCGAAATCCCGCCGGCGCCACAACCATCGCCAGCGCCACCGGCCCCGCCAGTGGTCCCCTCCCCGCCTCGTCAATCCCGCCAATCAGCTTTTTTTTCATGCTAAGCAAGTCCTAAACCGATTCGCCCCAGTTTTAACCAGTAAGTGTTTTCTTTGCTGAAGTTCTTATTCATTTTCCGTTCGAAAGTTGCTTGAAGAACATGCATCGCGTGCGCGACATCGCAATAGAGAGAAAATGACTTTACTTCATAATCAGATAATTTTATATATTTCTGATATTCCCTAAGCGCCCCCACTCGCTCCCATATCATACGCCGAGAATGTTTTTCATCAAACAACACGCTACAAAGCAATACCGCCAATTCTTGAATGCGAGGGTAATTGTTTGCTACAGAGAAATCTATGATAAATATCCTGCCTCTTTTATCTTTAAGCACATTTGTTTTTAGGATATCGCCGTGAACAAGAGCGTGGGGCAATTTTTTTAACTGAAGCTTCGCAAATTCCAGCGAAAGCCGAGATATGACGGAATTATCACTCTTAGATAAAAATTGTTTTTTCTTTTTATACTCCTTGAGAAAATTACAAATTGCCCAACTATCATAAACAAACGATGGTTTTAACCTAATTTGGTTAATCAGCGCTGCCTGCCGAATTAAAAATTTTGTCTCGTTTTTGGTTACTTTCGACTGCTTATCATATAAGCTCTCGCCCTCAATCCATTCCATAACACAAAGACGCACGGCAACTTTATCTAGTGTTGTTTCATAAAGAAAGCCTTGGGATACTTTGTATAGCTTTGGGTGATAAACGCCCGCGAATATGACCCTGCGAATTATATTTATATATCTGATGCAGTTTTCGCGCCCACGATATGACGCAAACAGTTTAACAAAATACTTACCTCCGTGTGTTTTTACCATTAAGTTGAAGTCTTCGTAACCAACTGGAACAACTCTATAAGAAATACAACCGCCCAGTTGGTAATCACGGCAAACCCGAATGAGCAATGGTTTTATGTCACCCTTAAAGCGAATCCGCTTTTGAAATTCGTGCATGCATAGATTATAGATAACTTGCGAGATACTCGCGATAGTATCTGGTTAGTGGCTCTAATGCTTGACCGTATACAGTAGCGTATCCCCCTCTTACCCTAAAATTCCCCGCCCTGCTATCATAGAAAAACCATGAAGTTCACGCACCTCCATACTCATTCGCATTACTCCCTGCTTGACGGTCTAACCAAAATAGACCCGATGGTCGCGCGCGCCAAGGAACTGGGGATGGATTCGATTGCCCTAACCGATCACGGCAACCTTTACGGCGCCATCGAATTTTACCAAAAAGCTAAGAAGGCCGGCATAAAGCCCATCATCGGGTGCGAGCTCTATATCGCCGCGCGCGGCATGGCGGACAAAGACCCGGCGTTCGACCAAAAACGTTTTCATCTGACGGTGATCGCCAGAAACGCCGAGGGTTACCACAATCTCATAAAACTCGTAACCGCGGCGCATCTTAGGGGCTTCTATTACAAGCCACGAGTTGATCGCGCGCTCCTGCGCCAATTCGCAGGCGGGCTCACGGCGCTCTCGGGCTGCCTCACCGGCGAAATCCCGCGCGCGATCCAGGCTAACAACATAGAACGCGCCGAGGAGCTCATCCGCGAGTATCAAGAAATCTTCGGCAAAGAATACTTTTATTTGGAACTGGGAGCCCACCCGAATATTCCCGAGCAACTTACCGTCAACCGCGCGCTCCAAGAACTTTCGCAAAGAACCGGAGCGGGCGTTGTCGCCACTAACGACATCCACTACTGCCGCGCTGAAGACGCCGAGGCGCAGGATATCTTGGTGTCGGTGCAAACCGGCGCGCGGTTTGAGGACGAAAACCGCCTGACGATGAAGCAGGACAACTTCTCGCTCCGCTCCGCCGATGAAATGGCGTCAATTTTCCCCAGCCATCCGGCCGCGATCGAAAACTCTATGCTCATTGCAGATTCAACAGATCTTTCGATCGAGCTCGGCAAAAATAAAATTCCTCCTTTCCCCGCCCCCTCCGGCTACACGCAGGAGCAATACTTGGAGTCGCTCTGCCTTACAGGCATCGAAAAACGCTATCACATCCGGCCGGCAGATTTAGATAAAAGCCCGGATCCCTATGTCAAAACAATCCGCGAACGCTTCCGCTACGAGTCTGACGTCATCAAAAACACTGGATTCGTTTCCTACTTCCTGGTAGTGCAGGATTTTGTGAATTGGGCCCGCCAGCAAGGCATTATTGTGGGTCCCGGGCGCGGCTCGGCCGCCGGATCTCTTATTTCTTACGTACTGCACATTACCAATATTGATCCCATCCACTATAACCTACTTTTCGAACGGTTTTTGAATCCCGAACGTATCTCCATGCCAGATATTGACTTGGATTTCGCCGATACGCGGCGCGATGAGGTTATTGAATATGTTCAGAAAAAATACGGGAATGACCACGTGGCACAGATTATCACTTTCGGCACCATGGCGGCGCGCGCAGCAATTCGCGATACGGGTAGGGCCCTCGGCATGCCGTATAACTTCTGCGATCAGTTGGCCAAGCTTATTCCCTTTAATCCCACGCAGGGCATGAAAGAGGGATGGCTTTCGCAATGCCTCAAAGAGGTGCAGGAGCTTAAAAATATGTACCAGCAAAATCCCGACGCCAAACGGCTGATCGACTCCGCCCTGAAACTCGAGGGCGTGGTGCGGCATGCCTCGATTCATGCTTCGGGAGTGGTAATCGCACCCGAACCGCTGGATCGGTTCGTGCCGCTGCAGTACGCCACCAGATCCCAGGACGCCGCAGCCGACGAAAATAAAGAGGTATTGGTTACCCAGTACGATATGCACGGCATTGAGGCTCTGGGGCTTCTGAAAATGGATTTCTTGGGTCTGCGCAACCTCTCCATCATCGAGCGCACGGTAAATTTGGTCGAAAAACTCCGCGGCGAGAAGATCGATATTGACGCGCTGGCGCTTGATGACAAAGAAGCCTTCAAGATCTTCCAAGAGGCAAAGACTACCGGCGTTTTTCAGATGGAGTCAGCGGGGATGAAGCGCTACCTGAAAGAATTAAAACCAACGGAATTGGAGGATCTTATTGCTATGGTGGCCTTGTACCGCCCGGGGCCGATGGAGTACCTGCCGGCTTATATCAAGCGAAAGCATAAGCTGGAACGCGTGACCTATCTTCATCCGAAATTGGAGCCGATCCTGTCGCCGACCTACGGCATCGGCGTCTATCAAGAGCAGATGATGCAGATTGCGAGAGACCTTGCCGGTTTCACCCTCCCCGAAGCCGATACCTTGCGCAAAGCCATCGGCAAGAAAATCAAATCGCTGCTTAATGAACAGCACGACAAACTGGTCGCCGGCATGATTAAAAACGGCATTAGGCCGAACATCGCCGAAGAAATCTGGGAATTGTTCCCCGCATTCGCCCGATATGGATTTAACCGCTCGCACGCCGCCTGCTACGCGCTCGTAGCCTACCAAACGGGTTATCTGAAAGCTCATTACCCCGCCGAGTACATGGCCTCATTAATGACGGCGGAAGGATTTGAAATCGAACGAGTCGCGTTTCTTATCGACGAAGCCAAGACTATGGGACTCGAAGTTTTGCCGCCGGATGTCAACGAGAGCTTTGAAACCTTCACTGTGATAAGCGCTTCCGCAGAAAACAACGCTGCTAAAATCCGTTTCGGGCTTTCCGCCATCAAAAACGTCGGCTCAAATATCGTTGATGCGATTATCGCCGCCCGAAAGCTTGGCGGGAAATTTAAGTCGCTGGCCGACTTCATCGAACGCATACCGGTCAAAGACCTAAACCGTAAATCTGTTGAAGCGCTCGCCAAATGCGGGGCGCTTGACGTCATCGCCGAGCGAAACGAAATTCTTGGGAATATGGATCTTCTTTTAGGATACGCGCGCGACATTGATAAAAAACAATCATCAAACCAATCGAGTCTTTTTGGGGGCGCCGGCGGCGCGGGCGTTACCGCCATACTGCGCCTTGCGCCAACCGAACCCGCGACAAAGAAAGAACGCCTGGCTTGGGAAAAAGAATTGCTTGGACTCTACGTTACGGAACACCCCATGCAGGCGCTAGCCGAAAAGTTAAAAGACAAAGTGACGCCGATGAATAGGCTCGATGTTTCCGTTCTTCGCGGGAGAACGGTTGCCATCGGCGGCATCGTTTCAATCGTCAAAAAAATTCTCACCAAGTCCGGCGCACCCATGCTTTTCGTAACTATGGAAGACGCGACTGCTAAGACCGAGGTACTAGTATTTCCATCCGTACTCGAAAAAAATCCCTCGATCTGGCAAGCTGATAGGATTCTCCTCGTCAAAGGCAAATTGTCCGACAAAGACGGCGAACCGAAGATTCTTTGCGATCAGGTAAGCGAAATTTTATAGGCGGTCCAAAAATAAAGCCGCCGGCCGCATGCATCATGCGGTCGGCGGTTAGTCGCTCGATAGCCGAGCTGGTTCAGTATGGCTCTTCCTGTGATTTTTCGAGAGACGCCCGGACTCGCGCCGCTTGAAACGCTTCTTGACTTCATGAACCAGCGGACCTGTTCCAAAGGGGGTGAAGATCACGGTCATGATGAGAAGTGCCAGTATGATCCCCGACCACGCCGCCCCCAGCCATAGGAAATCCACCGCGCCAACTCGTAGCTCATTAAGGCATCCACGAATAAACCCAAAGAACTTCGCCACCGGTCTCGCCCCCTTTCTTTGCGAAAAGCGGATTTTTGCGGTAGGCTGTTAGCATAAATTTAGACTAAAATTCATGCCAAAACAATACCCGCCAGAAACTCTCCGCCACTCTTTCGCCCACGTAATTGCCGCCGCCGTCCAAAAACTCTACCCCCAAGCCCAATTCGGTGTGGGGCCGGTAATCGAGAACGGATTTTATTACGATATCAAGTTGCCAAAAACTATCACCGAATCAGATCTCGCCGCCATTGCAAAGGAGACGACACGATTAATCTCGGCCAATATCGTTTTTACCAAAAAAGAGATGGCCATAGCCAGCGCCATAACGCTTTTCAAAAAGAAAAAGCAACCCTTCAAGGTCGCCCTACTTAACGATTTGAAGAAGAAAGGCACGACCAGACTATCTTCGGAAGAAAAGGAGATGCTCGGCGCAAAGAAAGTCTCCAAAGTATCAATCTACGAAACCGGCGACTTCGTGGATCTTTGCCGTGGGCCGCATGTCGCAAGCACCGGCGATTTGGATCCCGCCGCATTTAAACTCACAAAAATCTCTGGCGCCTACTGGCGCGGAAGCGAAAAAAATCCGCAGCTGACCCGCATCTACGGCGCGGCGTTCGCAACCAATAAAGAACTGGATGATTACGTGCGTCTCCAGTCGGAAATCGCCAAACGCGATCACCGAGTCCTCGGCACGGCGCTTGACCTTTTCTCGCAACACCCCGTAGCGCCCGGAGCGATCTTCTGGCACCCCAAAGGCATGATTCTATGGAGAGTACTCGAGAAATTCATCCGCGAAAAGCTCGATGAAAGCTACGGCGAAGTTTCAACACCGGTGATGGTTAAACAAGAGGTCTTCGAACGATCGGGGCACTGGGAACACTACCGCGATAACATGTTGTCTCTGGAGATTGAAAAGGAAACGTACGTTCTGAAGCCAATGAACTGCCCAGAGTCAACTTACATCTACAACTCCCAACTTCGCTCGTGGCGCGACCTGCCTTTGCGGCTTTCCGAGGTAACCGATAAACTTCATCGCAACGAACCCTCGGGAACTCTAGGGGGGCTATTCCGCGTCCGCCAATTATCGCAAGATGACGCGCACATTTATTGCCGTGAGGACCAGATAGAAACGGAAATCAAAAAACTGGTTGACCTGACACAGGAAATATACCGAGTTTTCGACCTGGAACCGTCATTCCGGCTCGGCACCAAACCGGACGAGGCTATGGGCGAGCCGGCGCTCTGGAAAAAAGCCGAGGCGGCTCTCATGAATATCATGAACAACCTAAAGAAAGGCTTTGAGTTAAAGCCTAAAGACGGCGCTTTCTACGGGCCGAAGATTGATATGCACGTTAAAGACTCGCTAGGACGAGACTGGCAGTTGGCCACTATCCAGCTTGATTTTCAGATGCCGCGCCGCTTCGGCCTTTCGTATATTGACGAGAAGGGCGAGAAGGCAATACCGGTGATAATTCATCGGGCAATCTTAGGCACCTTTGAGCGCTTCATCGGTATTTTAATCGAACACTACGCCGGCGCCTTCCCGATGTGGCTGGCGCCGGTGCAGGTTGCCCTGCTGCCTATAAATGACAAGAACCGCGAGTATGTCGCGGGTGTAGCCGCAGAGTTAAAAGAGCGCGGCATCCGCGTGGAAACCGACGAGCGCAACGAATCCATCGGCAAAAAAATTCGCGATGCGGAGCTTAAAAAAATTCCCTATCTTCTCGTGATTGGAGACCGCGAGGCGACGGCAAAAACCGTTGCGGTGCGCGAGCGAGGTAAGGGAGACCTCGGCGCAAAAAACCTTGACGCGTTTATCAAGCGCGTTTTATAATCAAGCGTCGCAAAGAAGCACCTTCCGACTACCTCACGATTCCCGCGCGAAAGGAGGGATGGCGGTGTGAATGCGTTCATAAGACTGATACGGCGGGTAGCGTTGGCATCTCTGCCCCGCAAAAAACACTCCCGAAATGCGGGCACCGGAGACGCGTGCAAGAGATTCACTGAGCTCTGCGACCAATACTGGGCTGCATGGGGAGAGTGGACAAAGAAAGACTGGGATCTTAATCTTCAGCAAAAGGCCAGCGAATGCCTTAACGCGGTGCGGCAATTCTACCGGCTGCCCGAAAACGAGCGGTGCCGTAGCCGTCTTCGTAAGATCGCCCAAGCTAAGAAAATTCCGAGCATGTCGAAGACCGGCATCAGGCGCCCCCGATAGAAGACCGTCGGGGGCGCTTCACATTCATCCCACTACCACCAAGAGACCCGCCCTGACAGAGATCATATCTTTAACGGGAAGTGTAAGAATGGCGTATGCTCCAGAGAGGGTCTGTATGGAGACAACGAGATTCATTTCACCACTTACTTTTCACTGCGATATCTTAGAATATCGTAGTGGGATATAGTATCGAAAAAACATGCAGGAAAACCATCGAATAGAAACTTGGCTGCCTAAACTCATCATAATTCTGGGTCCGACCGCTTCCGGGAAATCCGCGCTCGGTGTGGCGCTCGCCAAAAAATTTAACGGCGAGGTGGTATCCGCTGACTCGCGCCAAATTTACCGAGGGCTCGATGTCGGAACCGGGAAAATTGCTAAACGCGAGATGCGAGGGATTTTACACCATCTCTTGAGTTTCCAAAACCCGAAACGCGGATTTTCGGCCGGGCAATTCAAAAAACTCGCTGAACGAAAAATTAACGACATCCAAAAACGCGCCAATTTGCCATTTCTTGTCGGCGGAACGGGTTTTTATATTGACGCGGCAGCGCGAGGAATCAAATATCCCGAGGTCGCGCCGAATCAAAAACTCCGCGGAGCGTTGGGGAGAAAACCGACAAAGGAACTTTATCGCATTCTGCGAGCGTTTGATCCGGCGCGCGCGAAAACCGTTGACCGCAAAAATCCCCGGCGCTTGATCCGTGCAATCGAAATCGCGAAAGCCACAAAAAAACCGATCCCGAAACTTTCAGAAGAAAAAGTGTACGACACGCTCTTTATCGGCATCCGCCGCCCGCGGCCCGAACTGCGAAGACGCATCCGCGCGGCCATCCGCAAGCGAGTGCAAAGAGGGCTTCTTCGCGAAACGCGAAACCTAATACAGAGGGAAATCCCCGAAAAACGGCTGGCGGAACTGGGGCTCGATTACGGAATTGCTGCCGACTACCTCAAACATCGAATCTCGCGTGAGGCAATGCTAGCAAAACTCGAGTCGGCAACTTGGCGTTACGCCAAACGCCAAGAAACCTGGTTCAGGAAACACCGCGATATTCACTGGATAAGCAATGAAACGGAAGCTAAGAAGTTAGTTAAAGACTTTCTCTCAAAAGAGTCATCGGAACAGCAACCGAAACCATGAACCCAGTCGCGCAAATATGGAGAGTTTAGCGTTGCCAGAAGTTGTCGCCTGTACAGACGCGGGGATTACGACTACTACTTCTTCTCCGGGTTTTTTGAGATTCAAGCGCGCTTTGGCATCGCGCTCAATCGCTTCCGGGGTTGCTGCGATGCGAATTTCATCTCGCAGGCGCTGGTTCTCCGCCTCGGCTGCCTCGAATTTCTGGCGCAGCGCTACTTCCTCGCGGCGCAATGCCAAAAACTCTTGATACGCTCGTAAAACCCAAAGGCTCATCAGCGCGACAGCGACAAGGATTATGAGCAGTATGATGCGGGAAACAAGAAGCTTTGGTGCAGTCATAAACTTGAAAAAGGGGTTAGTGCGTGCTAAGCTTCAAAAATCATGCTCGATACCAGACGAAAAAAAGGTGCTCGGATCATCTGGATAGTCATCTCCATTATTGCGGTACTCTCCATGGTGGCCTTCACCGTCTTGCCGCTCTTGCTTGCCTACTGACCATCATAAATAAGATTGCAGGAAACAAAAACCCTCCCACCTAGCGGGGGTTTTTGTTTCTTCGAGAGTAATCTTACCTAGGCCCTAAACGGTCACCTCTTCAGCATCTTCAAAAACACGTCCGGCGGGATTTCGACCTTGCCCATTCCCTGTTCCGCCAGCCGCTTTTTCCCCTTTTTCTGTTTCTTCCAGAGTTTCATCTTGCGCGTTCGATCTCCGCCGTAAAGATACCCCGTTACGTCTTTTCGCATGGCAGACAGAGTCTCCCGCGCGATTATGCGGCCGCCAACCGCCGCCTGAATCGGAACAGCGAACGCCTGCGACGGCAAAAGCTCTTTTAATTTTGTGGTGATGCGCTGGCCTTCTTCGTACAACTCGTTTTTATGCACCACGGCCGAGAAAGCCCTCTCACGCCTGCCGGCAATCAAAATATCGAGTCGTTCCAAGTCCCCAGCATTATATCCTTCAAATTCATACCCCATCGAGGCGTAGCCCGAGGTCGCGCTTTTCAGGCGATCGTAAAAATCTACAATGATTTCCTTCAACGGCATACGGTAAATCACAAGCATCCTCATCGCTGAAAGATAGCGCGTGTCAACATAACGCCCCCGCGTCGTTTCCAACAGCTTCAAAATGCGGCCGAGAAAATCCGCCGGCGCAATGATTTCCAGCCTCACCCACGGCTCGGCGATTTCGAGAATCTCCGCCTCGTCCGGAATATTCGCCGCGGCATAGACAGTCACTTCTTCGCCGGACCTGAACTTCACGACATAAGACACCGAGGGCGTCGAAACTATCATCTGAATCCCGAACTCGCGCTTGATGCGCTCCGAAACAATTTCAAGATGGAGCATCCCCAAAAATCCCACGCGAAATCCCCGCCCCAGCGCCTCCGAGGCCTCGACTTCATAAGACAGCGCCGCGTCGTTCAGTTTCAATTTATCCAGCGCATCTTTCAACGCGGGAAACTCATCCGCGTCCATCGGGTAAACCGAGGCGAACACTACCGGTTTCGGCTCATCATATCCGGCAAGCGGCTTGGCCGCCAGTCCGAAATCGCGTTCGGCTATAACCGTGCGAGTCTTTCGGTCTCCCGCCGTTCGGGAGTAAAGTAACCGACCTCGAGCACTTCGCTGACTTTGCTGACGGAGAGCATCCGTATACGCTCGCCTTTTCTTACGCTTCCGGAAACAATGCGTACATAGACGATTACCCCCTTGTAGGGATCGAATTGCGAGTCAAAAATTAGCGCGCGGAGCGGCTCCCTAGTATTCCCTTTCGGCCCGGGGACGGCCTCGATAATGCGGTCGAGTAAAGCTGGAACTCCCGCGCCGGTCTTGCCGGAAACAAAAAGAACTTCCGCGGGATCAATGCCAAGAAGCGCTGCGAGCTCGTCCGCAGTCCCTTTGGAATCAGCATTGGGAAGATCTATTTTGTTCACCACCGGAATGATGGCGAGCTCTTCCTTTTCCGCCAGATGCAAATTGGCAATCGTTTGCGCTTGCACTCCTTGCGCCGCGTCAACTAAAAGGACAGCTCCTTCCACTGCTGCTAGGGCCCGCGAAACTTCATAAGTGAAATCCACGTGCCCGGGGGTATCAATTAAATTAAAAATGTAAAAATCAAAAGGCAAAATTTTGGTATCCGCCTCGGGCGGATTGATTTTGAATTTTTCATTGTCATTTTGAACTTTGATTTTTGAATTTTGAATTTGCGGATGCCAAAGCATCCTTACGGGCTGCATTTTTATCGTGATCCCGCGCTCGCGCTCCAGATCCATAGCATCCAGAACCTGCTCGCGCATCTTGCGGCCCTCAATCGTGTGCGTCAATTCCAAAAAGCGATCGGCTAAAGTACTTTTACCGTGATCAATGTGAGCAATTATAACAAAGTTTCTTATCTGGTAGGCCATAGCCGTGATCAACCCCGTTAGAAGTAAGCTCCGGCGCGCCGTCGCGAGCTGCCGGTTCGCCTGCGAACCGGATTTCTAACGGGGTCAATGTGAGCTATAATAACGAAATTTCGAATCTGCATGCTAAAAGGCGCCTATTTCGTCTGCAGACGGCTTTCGTCGTCTATACTCGCCGGCAATGCTGACTGGGAGAAAGCGTGCCTCTTAAACGCCTCGACCACCGAACGGACCTCCTCGCTACCGCCAAAATACATTATCCAGGCGTAGCAGATAGCCGAGGTGAGAAAGGCTCCCGCAGCCTGCAGAAACACGCCCCAGAATGTCGTAAGCGAGACCCAAAACGATAAAATATAGAGCGTGCCGTAGCCAACAAAAGCGGCAAGCCCCGCAGCGAATACCGTTCGCAATAATGCCACCATCATGCCGTTCTTGACGCTTGCACCAAAAAATTTCTTCATTTCGAAGTTCAACGCAAAACCAAGCATCGCCATCTGCGCCACCGCGCCGAGCGCTAACGCCATAACCAGCCCGAGCACTGCCACGTCCGGCAAATCGCCGACCTTAAGAAAATCCGCGATCCACTGGCCGCTCAAGCGGTGGGCCGTAAAAAGCGAGAGTAGAAAAGGAGCGGATCCCGCAACCACCAGCACCGTCAAAAGCGAAACGGCAAATGGAAGCCGAGTGTTGCCAAGCGCGTAGAAGGCGCGGATAAAAAGCGGCGACAGGGCTTCGGTAATCATGGCGATCGAAAGAATGGCGAGGGCCGCCGCGGTAAGGCGCGTATCCCCCCAAGAAAAATACCCCGCCCCAAGCCCGAGCCTCACAATGTGCGCCCGCAAGACCACGGTCAAAAACGCCAGCGGCACCACCCAAAAAAGAATCGTCTCCACCATCTGCCTCGGTAAGTTTCGGGAAAGCGGCGATCGCGTAAGACACTCCGAAAATCCCGATGGGCAAATAGCGCAGGTTGTTGGAAAATTGGAAGATCGCAATGCTCCCTGCGGCCAGCAACGAACCGAGCGCCACCAGAATAAGCATCATTACTTGGTTCAATGAGAGCGCAAAAACGCGCGGCAGCGAAAGCATGAACACCTCGGATAAACCCTGAATTCGAGACCAGCTTGTAAATATGGGCCAAAACTTCACGCGCCAAAGCACGGGGATCTGAATAGCGAGATGCAGCGCCGCTCCCAGCACCACTCCCCAGGCCAGCCCCCGCGCCCCCATAATCGGTACAAAAAATAGAATCCCCAGAATAATCCCGATATTATAGACGATGGCCGTAAGAGCAAACACCAAAAACTGCCGGCGCGCCTGCATCACCGCCGCGATGATATTGGAAAAGCCCAAAAACACCGGCGATATCATCATGATGCGGGTCATTCTCGTCATCAATTCGTGCTCCGCCGGAGAAAATCCGGGAGCGATGAAGGTCACCAGAGTCGAGGCGAATACCGCCACCCCGCCCGCGATGACCACCGCGCCGACGGAGAACACCGATAAGAGCCCGCCGATCAGCTTCTCGGCTTTACCCCGCTCCTCAGCGGAAAACTTAAGAAACAACGGTATAATCGCGGCGCTCGCAGCGCCCACCAGAAACACCGTAAAGACGAAATCGGGTATCTGAAACGAGGCGTAATAAACATCAAGCGTGCGTGAGGCGCCGAATTGCGAAGCCAGCAGCCGATCGCGAAAAACTCCCAAGAGGCGCGACAGAAGGCCGGCGGCTCCGATAAGAAAAGCTGCTCCGTGTATGGACGGAATCTCTTTCTGTAGCAGTCTTAAGACCATTTAACCAAGAGAATTGGCTGGGAGAGTTCGTATGTTTCTGCGGCAACTATTGCCCGACACCGCTTTCGTTACCGGATCCACTAGCTTCGGGGACCGGCGGCGCGCGCCGCTCCGTCGGAGGAGGTGCCGGCGGCGAGATGCCGGCGAGTGCCGCCTTGCCGGATTCAAGATTCGCAATGATTCTCTTGACTTCTTGATTGTCAGGATTGAATGTCTCGATGTGCTTGAATTGCCCGATAGCTTTGGTCTTTTCGCCCTTGCGGTCAAAGAGAAGGCCTAAAAAGTAACGCGCGTTTGAATAGCTATCGTTAATGCTGATGGCCCGCATAAACTCGCCTTCGGCTTTAGCGAAATCATTCGCCTGGTAGTAAAGCACTCCGAGTTGGAAGGCAACCCCGATGTCAAACGGCGCCAGCGGCCGCACCGCCTCCACTTGCTGAATCGCTAGGGCTAAATTCCCTTGCCTGATCAGCACCTGCGCCAGAAGATAATTGGCTTGAGCGTAATCGGGTTTTAACTGAATTGATTTCTCGAGCGAAATGCGCGCGTTTTCCAAGGACTCGGTGCGCTGTTTTGTTAGAGCTTCGGTGACTTGCGGGGTTAGGCCGGCTTGATTAAGACG
>Ga0076058_114_pt1 | contig 10865 bp, 7 predicted proteins | sample RifGroB1_FD_68089 | JGI IMG/M metagenome (GOLD analysis project Ga0076058, IMG submission 68089) | Parcubacteria bacterium GW2011_GWB1_52_7
GGGGGGAGGTAACCTCGACCTCAAACACCACTGATTATCAGGCGAGAAACTTGAGCATCCGCTACCGCCAAAAAGATGGCGGGAATGAATTTGTCCATACCCTAAACGGCACGGCCGTTGCGACCTCGCGGGCAATTATTGCGATTCTGGAAAACTATCAAGAGAAAGACGGCAGTGTGCGGATTCCCGAGACCTTGCGGCCGTATATGGGAGGGATTGAAAAAATTTCTCCGATCACTCATGCCTAAACCGCATCCGAAGAATTTTGTGCGCACTTGGATAGAGATCGACCGGCGGTCTCTATTTTTCAATCTCTCTAAATTTCAAAAGCTCGCGGGCAAGGCCTCGATTATGGCGATTGTAAAGTCGAATGCCTATGGGCATGGGCTAGCTTTAATTGCTAAATGCTTAACGACGAAAGACAAACGCCTGCTTGCCCTCCGAAGCTTTAGCGAAGGAGGGTGGTTTGGGGTGGATTCGGTTACGGAAGCCTTGCGACTGCGGCGCGAGGGGATCAGTAATCCGATTTTGGTTTTAGGCTACACCTTGCCGATGCGCCTAGCCGAGGCCGCTAAAAACAATATTGCGGTTACGGCCTCGCATTTTGAGGCGCTGGCAAATCTGGCGCGGGCCAAAAAACGTCCGCAGTTACATATAAAAATAGACACCAGCATGCACCGGCAGGGTTTTCAGGAGGACGACTTGCCGCGGCTGATTCGAGAGTTGCGAAAAGAGCATCTTATGCCCGAAGGCGTCTATTCGCATCTTGCCTCTGCCGAGAATAAGCAGTTTTCAAAAAAGCAGATTGCGGCGTTTACCCGCGCGCTGAATTTCATGCGCTCGGCGGGCGTCGCGCTAAAGCACGTGCATATCGCCTCCACAGGAGGAATTATGCGGTATCGTTTGCCGTTCGCAAACCTTGTTCGTCTCGGTTTAGGTCTTTACGGCTACCTGCCGGACCGGCGGGTAGGCATCGTGAGGCCGGTTTTGACATGGAAAACGATTATAGGCGAAGTGAAGCGCGTAAAAAAAGGCGAGCACATAGGCTATGACATGACCGAGCGTCTCAAACGCGATTCAACCATCGCGATTCTGCCGATTGGCTATTGGCACGGGTTTGATCGCGGACTTTCAAAAATCGGCGAGGTTTTGATCCATGGAAAGCGCTGCCGAGTTTTGGGGAGGGTTTCAATGGACATGGCCGTTGTTGATGTCACGGACATCGACCGCAAATTAAAAATTAAAAATGAAAAAGTAAAAATTGGAGATGAAGTGGTGTTGATTGGCCGACAGGGAAGGGAGTTTATCGGGGCGGATGAGATGGCAAAAAGGATCGGGACGATTTCGTATGAGGTTCTCACGCGCATTAATCCGCTGATTTTTAGAACCGTGATCTAATTTATGGAGGTTCAACCTCGATAATTTAACCTAGATAAAATCTAAAACAAAAAATGAGGCCCTGCCGCGAGAAGCGCGGCAGGGCCGGTGAGTCCGTGCCAGTTGGGGTGTGGCCGAGGGCGCGGAGTTTTTTAGGGAGGTGGCCGCTTGGCGCTCCCGTATACTCCGGCCGATGTCGGCCTGTCCCGGGCGCCGCATTGCGGCGCCATTCTTGGCTGGACTGGGGTGGAGGAGGCGGGGTGAGCGACGATGGTCCATAAAACCCGTCTCCTCGCGATCGATCTTCGGGCGCCAGCCTGATCTCGTTCGTCAGCGAGTTGTGAACCCGCGAGCTTACGAGACCAGGTACTCTGCCCGTTAGCCGGTCACCTCCTTTCTTTTTGGCTCGAGGTGGTCGGAACCGCCGCTTCAGGCGGCGGGCGCCGTCGTTAACCCATCGTGTCAGAGCCGCGCAAGGCTTCTCATCCTCCACGTCTCACGACGTGAAGGTGAAGCGGCGCGGGCTCGCGGGGCGTGACGGCGCGGGGTCGGCCAGGGCCCTTGTCAGGCCGTGGCGCCCGTCAGGGTGATGGTCATAGTGTTCACCATGAAGCGCACTAGGTGAACCCCCTCATGAGATTCCTCCTCTTGTCCCGCTGCCGGCGGGACGTTCGGGGCGAGCTTGATACTCGCCTATGTGGGGAACTACGTTGTTGCCAGTTTAGCAGATACCCCAAAACTTGTCAATACACAGGCATTATTGTCTAATATTTAAGCCATTTTTTTGGTTAACCTGTGATAGAATATGAATTATGGATCCAACAGCGAATTAGTTGAATTGCCCGCCATATATATGCCAACGGATAAGACATATTGGAAACCAGATCGGCTCGTTTATAAACGAAAACCGAAACCAAAGCGAGCGCTTTTGAACCGCGGGCGGGTTATGGTGCTCGGGGCCCTGGCTCTTGTCGGTCTTGGCTATTGGGGTGTTTACGCTTTTTTCCATCTTGATTATTTTCAGATAAAATCGGTTAACGTTAGCGGGCTTGCGGCGCTTGACAAGGACAATGTGACGCGATTTATCTTGTCACGGCTCGAGGGCAACCGATGGTTCACCGTACCGCGGTCAAACATTCTATTGTTTTCGCCGGCGCTGATGGAAGAAAATATCGCAAAAGAATTTCCGGCGGTCGCAGAGGCGAATGTCAAAAAAATATTTCCCGGGGGCATTGCCGCCGAGATCCGGGAACGCAGCCTTTGGGCAATCTATTGCTCGCAGAAAAACGCCGTTCTTGCCACAACAACGACGTCCGCGAGCCGAGAAGAAGGCGAAAAACACTGCTATTTTATGGATGAGGAGGGAATAATTTTTGGCGAAGCGCCGGAAACCGAGGGAACGCTGATTAGGAAAATTACGAGCGACGGAGGGCTTGACGAGCGTTTGGGTTTTCAACAGTTCAGCGCCGATGAGATCACCGATTTCATCAAGCTTGAATATGTGTTTAAGGAAAGGGCGGGCCTCGCAATTTCCGGCATTGAACTCCGCAAGAACGCTCCCAAGGATTTATGGTTGGCGGCTAACGAGGGCTTTTCTATAATCATTACACGTTCCGCGACTTTTGAATCAACCGCCGATATCGTGAAAGCGGTATTGGAAAATAAAGTTGGGGGAGAGCGCGCCACACTTGACTATATTGACGCGCGGTTCGGCAACAAGGTTTTCGTGAAGTATCGCTAATTATATCTAAAACTCTTGTTGCCCGAAACTCCGGTGTTACATTTATGCTGATACACATATCATCCACTATAGTGGATGATATGTGTATTGAGTTAGCGGCAGTATTTTCGATCTATTCCGGGAGCTTATATATGAAGATCGAGTATCCGGCGCGGCCGACGGGCTGATACTCGCGCAGCCATTCGTATGAATCCTCGGGTTTTCGTTCAAAGCCGGGCGCAAGACGGGCAAAAGCGCCCTCGCGCTCGTTTACGGAAATCGCAAACCAGCCGCGAGCCGGCCCACGCGCCGACCACCACGGCTCAGCCTTATCGCCGAAGTAATACCGCAGGTTGCCGCCGCCGAAATAAGCTACGCTGATTTTATCAATCCGGTTTTCATCCACATAAACTTTGAGCCGTTTCAAATCCTGCCCCCAGTCGTAATTGGAATCTGTGGCGATTCGGTAGCCGTTGGCAACGCCGCCGCCCAATTCATTGTAGTATGAGAGGAAATGGGGGTAAGCCCGCAAAGTGCTAAAGCCAAGCCATAAGAGAAGGAGAAAAACCAGAATAAGACCGGGCAGCGGCTTCAGATAACGCGCATACAGATTTTGAATGGTGCCGATCAGGTTTGTAGCCAATAAAATATCGCGATCGAAAAGCCGCCGGCAGATTCCGTAAGCAATTAGCAGATAAATAAAAGGGAAGGTTGGTAAAACATGGCGGATGCCGATATTGAGGGGCGCAATAATTGACGTGCCCCAGTAAACCGCGATTATTGTCAAAAAGCTAAAACGTTCGAAGTGGTCACGCACCCAGTCGCGAATTCTAAGATGGATCGAATGGAAGTTCCGACTTTTTAGTTTCTTACGCGCAGCCGACATTAAAGCCAGGAATCCCAAAATGATCAAGGCCAGCGGTTCTTTGACAGCGAACATTATGGGGAAATAGCTCCGGTATCCTTCGCCGGAAAGCTCGCCGAAATAGTAAGTGGAGTTGCCGCCCGCAGTACGCCGTGTTGCGAGAAGCATTCCTAGGGCCCATTGGCCAAGTGGGCGTGTTAAAGGATTTTGCAGTAATTTAAGATTTATTTCGGCTTGCCGAAATTTGGAACATTCGCCGCCGGAGCGCCCGGTTGCTTTTTCCAGGGCCCAATTCGTAGCTGAATCCTGATAGTGCAGAAGTCCTTGGGCGTCGCGGAGATTCCGATCCAGCGGATAGCGCCGCATGCTGAAAGCGTAAACGGCCGAAATAACGATGAGTCCAATGCAGCCAATGATGACAATTTTACCAAGAAGCTGCGCCGACGAGCGCATGCGTTCGCGTAGTTCCTGGTTCGGGCGCGTCAAAACCCACGCTAGCCACAGGATGCCGTAGATCGGGATCAGTAAAATTAACGAAAATTTCAAAAGCTCTGCAATGCCGAAAACTACGCCCGCAATCAAAACATTGCGCCACGAAGGGTTCTTCAAAAAACGCAGAAAGGAAATCAGGCCGATCAGAAATCCTAGGGCGGCGCCCACATCGGTCGTTACATAGCGGCCGTGTGCTAAGAAAGTCGGCGAAAACGCAAAAAAGAAGAGCGTTAAAAGGGCAACCTTGCCGCCGAAGTGCCGGCGGGCATAATCAAACAAGAGCCAGCCGAGAAACAGAGTGACCAATATCATGGCGAGCCGCGACCAAAAAATTATCCGGTCGGCGTTGTTGCCCGACTGGTACAAAAAAATCGTTCCTTGATCCCATTGCGCCCACTGATCTTTAATCTCGCGCTTCCAGGGCTCGGTATCGGTTGGAAAGACGGGGCGCACGGCCAGTTCGGCCGAAAACGCCGCCGCCAATTTGATCAACGGCGGATGTTCAGCATTCAGGCGATAATCTTGCTGGGTGAGATACCCGAAACCGGCTGGAATATGCGCCAGCTCGTCGAAAGTCAGCGCGTCATTCCGCGCCGATGAAATCATCATCAAAAACATTGCCAGAAGCAAAATTCCTGCGGCCAGATTAGTTTTCGGCGAATTCATAAAAGTTAATTGGATAGCACCGTGATGCCTCCCGCAGTTTTTTGTGTTTGCAGTTTCAAGTTGGGGAAGCGCGCCTCAAGCTCCGCGGCGATTGACGAGGCGTTTTCTTGATTGAGAGGGATGAAAATTACCTGCTTTTTTGCCGTATCGGCGATCTCTAAACGCGGCAGATCTTGCGCCAGGATGTAGTGCAGGTTTTTGGCATTTTGCTCTTCGGCGCCTGCCGTATCGGTTAGAAACTGAACAACATTAGCTTCAATCGGCATGCCATAGGGCAGATTCGGATAGTTGGCAATGACGTATTTATCCGCGCTTTTCGGCAAAGATGCGACGGCATCTGCAATTTCTGTCAAGTCAAATCGAAATCCGGCTTTAGTTTTGGCAGAATCCGCAAATTGGTGAAAATAGCTGTAATAACCAAAAAGCGTGACAAAAATTATACCCGCCCAGAGGACAATCCGGCTTAGCGTTTCATGATTTTTGGCCGCGATTCTATAGGCAGTCCAGGCGCCCAGCCCGGCCGTAATCATGACCGGCGGAATGAGCCCGATAGAACGCAAAGCGTGCGGCAGGCCCTCGCGGGTGAGAGTAGCCGGCAATGTCATAACACCAAACCAGACGGCCAAAAGAACGAACGGCATATTAACCGCAGATGATTCTTTACGGAACGAGTCAGCCATAAAATAAATTCCTGCGATAAACGCCAAACCCACGGGCCACAAAAGTTGGGAGCGGCAGTCATAATTGTGGCGCGCATTGCAATCGCCCCAAATGTTGAACATTACCAGCGTGAGTATGTTTGATTTGATGAATTCCAAGAGCGGCGAGTCGGCGGTCATAATGGAGACGTCACTCGTGCGGCCTGTGAAGTCCGACGGATTTTGATAAAAATAAATCAGCATCGGTGCGGCCGCCAGAAAAGCCAGAATCAAGAATGTCAAAATTGCAAGCGGGATGCGGCGGTACAGTTCCCGATTTTTCAGCCATAGCCAGGTATAATTCACAAGTGGAACCGATAAGAAGAAAGGCACAAAACGAAAAGCAATGTAGGTGTGAAGCCCCAGTCCGGCAAAAGTTCCCGCCAGCGCCGCGGAAATTAATCCCCCGGTTCTTAGCGATTTAAGCAGCCAGTAAACGGCGAAGGAGGCCATAAACGGCAACATAATGGCGCGAAAACCGATGCGCGAAAAGTTAATGTGCCAAAAGCTGGCGGAGGTAAAAAAAGCCGCGAGCAGAGAGATGGATACGATCGCGGTCTCGCTATTTACGTATTTAGCAAAATAGGATTGATTGGATTTGGTGCCGCGTGACAGAAAAAGCAGCAAAGTTTCTCTGGCCGCGAGATAGATACCCCAGATTGCCAGCGTGCCAAAAACGGCCGAAACCAATCTTAAGGCCCAAGCATGGGCGCCGAACAGCCAGACCGAGATCGCTTGAATATTTATAAAAAGCCCCTCGCGGCCGTTATTTTCCGGATAAAAAAGTTTAATCTCGCCGCTATGAATAACCTGAAGGGCATTGATGCCGTTCACGGACTCATCCGGGAAGAGCCCATAGGGAATGTCAGCCAGCTGATAGAAACGGAAAAACGCGCCGAGGAGGATAATCAGAAAGAGCAACATACCCACCCAGTGCCCGCGAAATAAACTCATGTTTTAATTATATGATTTAGGAGCTTATCCCACAAAGGCAGCGTCTAACCAGCCCCCACTATAACACGACTGATTGACAACAAGACTGTGACGTGCTATGATATACAAAAAGCCAGAAAGGGGGTGAGTAGATTTGGTTCTTCAAAAACTGGTGGATTGGTGGAAACTGGCGGATTTGCCGGAGACGATCTCGCGGAGACTGGTGGACCTCATCGTCCCGATATCGTACACGACGAAGCGGGATCAATTGACGGAGGCTACAAAGGGGAACCTTGCAGTAGCCAGCCGCTGGTTGAAGAAGCACCCCAGCGCGCGGCTTGCATTCAGCAACTGCGCGTACACCTTCCCCGGGGCGGCGGCGGTCGAGCGGAAATTGAAGCTTGATTACCTGAAGCGCCTGGGCAACAAGGTGAAGTTTCTCCTCGCTGGTGATTCAAATAATTCCGTCGAGGAGGCGCTTCAGATTCGCAGCGCATGCGGTAAGGAAGGTTCCTCTCCGCGACGGATTCTGATCGTTACCGGCGAGATGCACTCTCGCAGTGCCCGTCTCATCTGGGGGTGGGTGTTTCCCAAGGCCGAGATTCTCGTCTCGTGCACGAGCTATCGTTGCGAGGCCCAGCCGGATCACCCAGTGCGAGTGCAGCGCTCTTACTGGAAGTGGTTCGCGGCGAATATCGCGCGGCAAGTCCTTCTGCGAGTTCTCGGCTTGAAGCTTGCCCGCTTCCATCATCGCACTTCGTAATTCCGAGCCGCGGTCAATATGACGTGGCTCGTTCTTTTTTCGCCGTTTGACTTTACGTATGTTTAGTGGTAATATTAAAAAAAGAAAGGAGGTGATCGGGGATGAGCCTCGATAGTCTCGGCCGGCGCTACGATGAGGTTCTGAAGAATCGTGCTGGCAGGATGTATCGCCGGCGGAAAAAGCTGGAGCTGATCAAGAAGCGACTTCAGCCGATTGGAACTCCAGTTGCGCCAGTCGCGTTGCGGGAGCCCGAGAAGGCAGCGGCTGCCGTGCCTTTCCCTCCTGTGCGGTATCGGAAATTACCCGCTTGCAGTCAAGAATGCGCAGGGTGCCGGGAGGGGCACCACTGCCGCGGCAAGCGGTGCGAGTGCAGCTGCTAGGCCGGCGCAAGATGAACGCGCCGGCCGTTTCTTTTTAATACGCTAAAAACCCAAATACACATATTGCACACTATAGTGTGTAATATGTGTATTTGGCGCGGAAGGACCAAATAGTGGATTGCGAGTTTCGGAAAGCCGCCGAACCATTCGTTTGGGTTGACAGAATATGCGTTTTGTACTACTAATAAATCACATTGTTATGGCTTTCAGCTCATAACTTTCGGTCGGATGTCCGGCCGGACAGGGTGTTCACTGACAACTAGGGGGAGGAACAGCTATGTTTCGGACGATTTTCGCTGTGGTTCTCGCGGCGCTTGCGGCGTTCGCGGCGCCGGCGATGGTTGGCGCGGAGGAGTCTGTCGTTGAGGTGCGTCTCGGCGACAACGGCTTCCAGACCCCGAGCCACGTTGCCTTCGAGTACACCGGCAACTGGCGCAACTGGTTGAAGTTCGCCTATCTTCACCCCGCGCGGGATGAGGAGCTGGCGCGCGACGAAGAGTCCGCGCGCCGCTACCCGTGGGGCGCGCGCGTGCAGATTCCCGTCTCGATGCTGAAGCCGGAGTTCCGGCCGGCAGACCCCGTGAAGCCGCAGATTGCGGCGCCGGCAAAGACCGAGACCAAGGTGCCTGCCGCTGTTGCGGCAAGCCCGGAACCGAAGCCGACGTTCTACCTTCCCCTCCCCAGCGACAAGGAGAAATCTGTCTTCGCGACGTTCAACGAGAAGCTGGAGGCGGCGTTTGCGGTGCCGGTCGTGCCCGCAACACTCGCCGGCATCTACGTTTTTTCTCATGTTTTCATCCTTGGAGGCCTTCTCCTGCTTCGGCGGGAGGCGCGTAACGGCAATGGCTACTCTCGCACGAGAAGGAGGCCGGTAGAAGTCGAGGAGGACACGGAAATCGACGAGGCGGCGGATGAGGATGAGGAAGATGCCAGCCGAATGCCATTGGTGCTCTTTGAGCACCCGACGGGTCGGCGCCTCTTCAAGACCGAGGAGGAGACTAGAGCTGACTTTCTCCGATCATTCGGTGAGACCTTCTCTCGTGCGATTTTTCGCCAGTGCGGAGTAAGCGCGGACACCAGAGAGGTCCGCGTGCACGAAGATTCGGAGGTGATCATCGAGATCGGCTTCCGAGAAGTAAGCAGTACGCTCCAATATTTCCACAAGGTGGAGGCGTGCGCTTGGGACATCTTCCGTTCCCTCCCACATCGGGAGGCGATGGAACTTTCCCGGGTCGAGTCTTCACTGCTCGGGCCGAATCTCGGCGTGAAGATCTATCTTTCGTACCGGGGCGGCACGAGCCGCACCGGCATCCCACAGGCTAGATTGCCGGCCGCGGTCTAGCCCGCGGCTACGAACCTACCTCGTTCCTTCTCGCTTACTAGCTCCCGCTTGTCCCGAGTCGCAGTCGAAGGATCGCAGTACCTTCTCGCAGTATCGCAGCACCTTCGTTCGCTCACGAGCCCGTCATCCTGACGCGGCTCGTTTTATTTTGATGTGCATAGTTGTCCCTTGCGCTAATTGTCAGCCACGGATTGCTGGGGTAGTCTAGGAGTGATGGCTGAACACAATGAAATCACGTCTGGCGGTGAAGATAAGAGAACTAGGGAGCGTTTTAAGCTGTCGAAGTCTCAACCGTTAACGACATCACTTGGCGATAATAAGGCGCTAAAGAGTCTTCAGACAAAGCTCCGTGGCGGAAGTGAGGAGACTAAGGCCGGTTCCGTTGTTACAGAGCCCGCAGTAATTACCGGTGGTTCTGGCGAAAGCTTAGATAAAGTTGGGCGTACTGCGGCGGAGATAACAGAGCTTGAGACCTCGCGCAAAACTGTTCTCCAAGGTGAGAGGCGTAAGATCAAAATGAGAGACGGTCATTATCATTTTGGCAAGGAAAGCGCAATTATTGATGAAGCGCGCGGAGAGGATATAGAGCGAGAAGCTAGAAAAAAAGAAGAAAAGAAAAAAGCAATAGAGTCGCAAAAAAAACAAACACCGCGTCGAAAAAAAACAGCCGCAACGGAAATACCGGGTCTTGATTCGCCGCTTGCGGGCGAGTTGCAGACAAAACTCGAAGGCGAGTTGATTAAAGGCATTCGGACGGCAAAAAAAGTTTTAGATAAAGAGGGGCGCATGCTCGACCCGCGGACTTTTAGAAGAGTAGAGGACGTCAAAGCAGAGATTCGGAAACATATTCAAGCCGACCCGGCGGAGCTTGAACGCTTGATCAGAGAGTTTGAGGATAGAGTATTTGCGGAACGAAAATTTAAAGTTGCGGAACCGCCAAGGGCGACAACAGAAAAGGAAGAAGTTGGTGCGGCGAAGCCGCCGGTGGCTAAAAAAGCAATCACCTTAGAGACTGATGAGAAAGCCGGCGAGGCTCTTATGAGCTTTTCCAACATGGCGGAGGGGTATTATCGCCGTTACGTAAAGTTAGGCAAAATCGCGCCGGAGAATGACAAGGATTTTGAAAAAGAACTTGATGCGGCACTGGCCGCCGGGGCGAGCCATGCGGAGATTATCAATACGCTTCAACGCGTAATGGGAGAAACTGGATATTCCGCTCTGGTTCGAAGTTTTTATCGACCCGAATCCGCTAGTTCGACGCCAAGTCCTATGACGGTGGGGGGGACTCTGTTAGTACCGCGAAGCGGCGAGAATGTTACACCGGAAATTGCTCGGCACAAGGAGATGCTTCTTGAGGCGATTCGTGCCGCTGAAGCAGACCCCTTCGATGACGCGGGGAAAATACGGAATCCTTTGCGCTACGCCGATTTTCTCGACGCGAGGAAAGCGTTGCGGGATATCGACATAACAGGCGTGGAGATTGCTAAAATTGAAAATGATCTTTTGGCAGAAATCGGTTTTGATTGGAAGGAGTGGCAGGAACGCATGAGAAACGAACGAGATGCTAAAAAAGAAGTGTCGCACGAAAAGAAAGCTAGTCTCGATTCTCGTGAAGCGGGGGACCTAGAA
>Ga0076058_136_pt1 | contig 10622 bp, 8 predicted proteins | sample RifGroB1_FD_68089 | JGI IMG/M metagenome (GOLD analysis project Ga0076058, IMG submission 68089) | Parcubacteria bacterium GW2011_GWB1_52_7
TGATTAGAATTTTTTCGCTGTCGAATAAATAACAATGCCGCAAGGCTTGTTGTTTTAATGATACTGTCTACTAGGGTGATGGGGCGGTATAAAACCCGCCTTTGGTCGAAGTCACCAAGGTAGTGAGGGAGAAATTAAAAAAGTTACCGATACTATATAAACCAATCACTATGCTTTCACTTAAACGATATGGCTGGTTATGCGTTTTGGGTGCCGAAGTCGCATATTTTATCTGTCTTGTTTTTGGTTATCTGCCGCTTCGTACAGCGAGGGGGACTGAATTGCACCATGCGATATTTGAGACCTTGCCCGGTTTTGTCTGGGGGAGTACTGCAAGTATAATCCTTGGTGCTGTCTATGCGTTCGTCTTCGCTTGGATTTTCGCTTGGTACATGGTTTGGATGCATAACTATAGCTTGATTGAGAACAAGTAACGACGCCGTTTGGTCCGGCGTTTTCAACACGGAGCATGCTTCGTAAGCTTGGTGTTTAGCGATAGATAATGTTATGGATCTTAACACGTGTTTTACAATGAAGATGCCGATAATAGCAATTGAAATGATATAATATTCACTGAAAAATTCCATAGAATTGTTCAGTGAATATTTTGGTTATTTTCGGGTTGTTTCGATTATGAAAAACATGGACGTATCTCGTAAGCAAACTATTTATACCTGCCCGATGCATCCGGAGATCGAAAAAGATTCTCCGGGACTTTGCAGTGAGTGCGGGATGAATCTTGTAGAGAGCAGAAAGTCGAAAGACGAAAGTCAAAAGCCGGGCGGACATCAAGGAATGCACCGTGAGCACGAGGGGCATCATGGACACGGCAGCCAATCTTCTCCTGCTAAGGCCGCGGTGGATAAACATGCCGGACACAGTATTTCAACATTCATGCTTAAATTCTGGGTTAGCTTGGCGCTAACGATTCCGGTGGTGGCGTATTCTGAACTTCCCAAGCGACTTTTTGATTGGTCGGCGCCGGTATTCCCTGGATCGGAGTACCTTGCGCCGGCATTGAGCTCAATCGTATTTTTTTACGGCGGTTGGATTTTTATTGTAGGCGCCATGCGTGAGTTGCAGGCAAAGCTTCCCGGGATGATGACTCTGATTGCGCTTGCGATCTCGGCGGCCTACCTTTACAGCGTTTACGCGGTTCTCCGCGGCGAGGCACACACGCTTTTCTGGGAGCTTACGACGCTCGTTACGGTAATGCTTTTAGGGCACTGGATCGAGATGCGCGCGGTACAAGGGGCAAGGGGCGCGCTTCGCGAGCTTTCAAAACTTCTGCCGGATACGGCTCTGCCGGATACGGCGGAGGTTCTGCTTAACGGAAAGACTCAAGAAATTCCGTTGGACCAGCTTCGCGCGGGCGATATTGTCTTGGTGCGTCCCGGCGGGCGGATTCCGGCCGACGGAATAGTAGTTGAGGGCAAGTCGCAGGTTAACGAGTCGCTTATCACCGGCGAATCAAAGCCGGTTTCCAAAGAAAAGGGCGAAGAGGTGATCGCAGGGTCCATGAACGGCGACGGGGCGTTAAAAATCATGGTCTCAAAAATCGGGAAGGAGACGTTTCTTGCGGGCATTATGCGCCTGGTAGCCGATGCCGAGGCCTCAAAATCAAGATTGCAACTTTTGTCAGACAGGGCGGCATATTATCTGACAATTATCGCGGTTGCGGGCGGCGTTCTTACTTTCGCTGTTTGGCAGTTCGCCGGATTCGGATTCCCGTTTGCTCTGGAGCGCCTGATCGCGGTGCTTGTCATCGCTTGCCCACACGCCTTGGGGCTTGCTATCCCGCTCGTAGCATCTATTTCCACCACCATGGCGGCGCGTAACGGTTTCTTGGTACGCGAGCGAAGAGCGCTGGAGGCGGCACGTGAGATTGGCGTGGTGGTATTCGACAAGACCGGGACTCTCACCAAGGGCGAGTACGGCATCACGAACATTTGGCCGATCGGTGCAGCCGGCGAAAACGAGGTTCTGCAGCTTGCGGCGTCGGTTGACGCGCATTCGGAGCATTTCATCGCGCGCGCGATTGTATCAGCAGTGCGTGATCGGAAACTCAAACGTTTGGAAGTCGCGGACTTTTCCAGAATCCCCGGCAAGGGCGTTCGCGGCGATGTTGAGGGTGTAGCCGTATCTGTGGGAAGCGCGGCGCTTGCGGAGGGACTTAGCGTGCCGGATGCGATTCACCGCCAAATTATAGAAGAAAATAAAAAGGGCAAGACCATCATCTACGTTGTTGCCAGTCAGAAAGTTGCCGGAGCAATGGCGCTCGCCGATGTCATTCGCGATGAATCGCGCGAGGCCGTTTCGGCGCTAAAGCGAATGGGGGTTAAGGTCACGATGCTAACGGGAGATGCCGAGCCGGTAGCCAAGTGGGTGGCGGAAGACCTGGGTATTGATGAGTATTTCGCCAAAGTTCTGCCGGACAAAAAATCAAACGCCATTAGGCTTTTGCAGGAGCGCGGATTGAAAGTTGCCATGGTTGGCGACGGGATCAATGACGCGCCGGCGCTGACGCAGGCCGATTTGGGGATTGCCATAGGCGCGGGAACCAACGTGGCGGTGGAGTCGGCCGGGATTGTGCTTGTCAGAAACGACCCGCGCGATATCCCAAAAATTATCAGACTCTCGCGCCTGACTTATGCCAAAATGATCCAGAATCTTTTCTGGGCGTCGGGGTATAACCTGATAGCGCTGCCGCTCGCGGCCGGCATTCTCTTTTCTTATGGCATTATCTTGCAGCCCGCGGTTTCTGCTGTTTTCATGTCGCTTTCAACCGTGATCGTAGCGGCGAACGCCTTGCTCTTGCGAAGATCCATTCTAACTTAAATGAAGCTCCACGACCGCGTCAGACGCGGTCGTGGTATCTCGCATTTCGTCCGCCAGCTGGCGGAGCGAACTCATGCGAGATCGGCGGAATCGCACGTATCATTTACCCCTCAACTTCGCTCGGGGTTATCCGTAGCTTTTCGCATTCACCCCGTTAGAAACTCCGTTTCTAACGGGGTTCATCCTCGGGCTAACGCTCGAAGTTTTTTGCGACGGCGGAGAAAAATGATATTCTCATATTCTCAAGAATATGAGAATATTTGGGCAAGAATAATATTACAAAAACTTCCCGTGTGTGTTCGGGGTTAATTCAAAACGGCGTTTCTGTTTTATTTTTTCGTCACCTGTTGCCAGAGCCAGACGACAAGGAGAACCCCCGCCGCAAGCCAAATGAGCCAGGTAAGGAGACCTAAAGACCCCATCCAGCCCCCGCCGTAGCCCATCATTTGGCCATAGTTGTAACCCATCATATTACTCCCAGTATAGCATAACTCGGCCATTTTGACTTATATCGGGGCTGGAGTATGATTTTATCGCAGTGGATTAGATATGTTAGGTAGATTACTGGGCTATTTCTCGAAAGACATAGGCATTGACCTGGGGACGGCAAACACCCTGGTTTATGTGCGCGGCAAGGGGATCGTGATTAACGAACCCTCCGTTGTGGCGGTCAATCGGAAGACCGGCCAGATTTTGGCGATTGGCACCGAGGCCAAGCGCATGGTTGGGCGCACCCCGGCGCATATCGTGGCCACGCGCCCGCTGGTGCAGGGCGTGATTTCTGATTTCGAGGTGACCGAGGAGATGCTCCGCCACTTTATCCAAAAGGTGCATAACGAAACTTTTTCGTTTTTCCCGCGGCCGCGGGTAGCGATCGGTATTCCGTCCGGCGTTACCGAAGTGGAGCGGCGAGCCGTCGAGGATGCGGCGCGAAACGCTGGTGCTCGGGAGGTCTATTTGGTTGAGGAGCCGATGGCGGCGGCCATTGGGGTTCGCATGCCGGTGCAGGAGGCGGTGGGATCGGTGGTGGTGGACATCGGCGGAGGGACGACGGATATCGCCGTGATTTCGCTTGGCGGGATCGTAACGTCGAAGAATCTTAGAATTGCGGGGGATAAGCTGAATGAGGATATTATCCGCTTCGCCCGCGAAGAATATAAGCTGGTGCTAGGCGAGCGCACCGCGGAAAACATCAAGATCGCGATCGGGTCGGCGGTTGAGCTTTCGCAGCCCTTGGAGGCCACCATGCGCGGGCGCGACGTGATTTCGGGGCTCCCCAAAGAGGTAGTGGTGGACGACAGCGACATTCGGCGAGCAACGAAGCATTCAATCCAGGCGATTGTGAATGCCGTGAAAGCCGCGGTGGAGGAAACGCCGCCGGAGTTGGTGGCCGATATCATGCATCATGGAATTACGCTCGTTGGCGGCGGATCGCTACTGCGCGGGCTTGATAAGCTGGTTGCCAGCGAGACGCGGATTCCGACGCGCATCGCCGAGGATCCGATGTCTGCGGTGGTGCGGGGAACAGGCGTGATACTCGAAGATCTCGATGCTCTTCGTAATGTCCTGGTCTCGACGCGCTACGAAAAAGTTCCGGCGCCGGCCTAGGGTTTTTAACGGGACTTCGCTGTTCTTATTAGGATGCAAGCAGGCGAGGCATTCTATTTTTTAAATTAAGACATTCTTCATGCCAAAACGTTCTCCGCGGGTAAGCATTTGGTGGTTAAGCGCGATTTTGTTTTTAGCTTTGGCAGTCGTCCTGCTTTTTTATAATCCGGCGGAGCTCGGCGCGCGGACGGCCGTAAACCGTTTGACCTCTTGGGCAATCAGTCCGCTCTATGAGTTGGGTAAAAGCTGGAACCGATTAGGCGCGCGTTTGTATGAACGCACGGCGGCTTTTCGCGAAAATAGCGAGCTTAAGGAGATTAACGCGCGGCTCTTAATCGATAAAGCGGAGTTTTTGCGGCTCCAAAAAGAAAATGAAACCCTGCGCCGCGCGCTTAAGCTGCAGGAAGAAACCCAGCAAGCCCTATCCGATGCCGATATCATCGGCGCTTTTAGCGAAGGCCGAGAAGAATACCTGATCATTAATCGCGGATCGGCCGCCGGGGTTAGCGAAAGATCGGCCGTGCTTTCGCCAGAGGGGGCGCTCGTCGGCGTGGTGCGCACCGTTTCCTCCGAGACTTCGACCGTCCGGCTGCTCTCCAGCGCTTCGGAGCACTTGACAGTTTCCATTTTGCCCGCGAACGTCAACGCAGCGCTCCGCGGCGACAACAGCGGCGAATATGTCATTTCGCTTGTTCCGGCGGACGCGCCAATCGCGATCGGGGACGCGGTGGTGACGGCTGGTTTAAACGACAATATTCCGGCCGGTATCGCGGTGGGCACGGTGGCAGCAGCCGGAGAGAGCGCCGCCGGTTCGTTCCAAGATATTCGCGTCAAGTCGCCCGTAGAGATTTTATTTCTTGACCGAGTGCTGGTGCTTCTCGGCAAGCGTTAAATGTCTTTAGATGACCTCTTAATATGATTTCTCCTTTTAGACTTTTTATCTTTTTAATTCTGTCGGCGCTTGGTTTTCTTTCCGGCGCGTTTCCTTTGCCGTTTTTGGGGTTTGGTCTCGTGGTGTTTCTGTATCTTATGTTCATTATTGAGTCGCCGTTGCCGCGCGCTCTTTGGGTCGGCGGGGCGATCGGAGTTCTATTTGATGCCTATAGCGCCTTGCCCTTCGGGGTACACCTCGCGATTTTCGCGGGGCTGGCGTTTTTTGGTTTTGCCGCCAAAAGGTTTCTTTCGCGCCGCTACTTCTGGGGCGATGCGGTACTTGTCGGCGGCGGGATCTTTTTGGGAATTTCAAGCTTAGCCGCCGCGTCTTGGTTTGCCGCGGGGCAGGAGACTGCGTCCATGATTTATCTCTTGCCGCGCGTTTTCGCCGCGGCTGGTTTCTTGGCCTTTGTTTCCGCGGCGTTTTTTTGGTTAGGCTATCGGCGGCAAAGTCCGCACGGTGAATTCTATGTGGTTTAATAAACGCGGTCTCTTTTTCAAAAATTCATTTCCGGGGCACGAGGTGGAACCCGAGGATATTTTAATGGATGCTTTGAATCCGGAGGATTTTAATGCGGATCAGATGGAGGGGCGGATTGAATCGGCGCTGGGGAAATATCCCTTTATCATTGCGTCCGCCGCGGTGGCGCTCGGCATTGCGGCTTTGGTTTTTCGCGCCGGATTCCTGCAGCTTGTTAAGGGCGGAGAGTTCGCGGCCCGCGCCAGAGATAATCGTTTTTTTACCATTTCTTTGCCGGCCCCGCGGGGTCTGGTTTATGACGCCTATAATGAGCCGATCGTGAAAAACACGCCGAGTTTCGAAGTAGTGCTAAAACGGAACGAACTGCCGGAAACGTCCGAGGCGCGCCAGGCGCTAGCTGAGGCCTTAAAAGCGCTTTTAAAAATATCCGCGGAAGATTTGCGCGTGACCGGTTTTGACACGGAGCTTCCCGACGGCCTATTGCCAGCGGAGATAGTCGTTGCCTCGGATATTTCGCGCGAGCAGGTGCTTCTGATCCAGTCGCGGCCGAAAGATTTTAGCGGCGCCTTTGTGCGAACACGCGAACTCCGCGAATATCCCGGAGAAGCGTTCGCGCACATTGTCGGTTATGTCGGGCAGGTGGATAAATCAAAAATTGAAGAAGGAAAGGGATACGGTTTGGGGGATATCGCCGGGAAGAGCGGAGTTGAGCTTTTCTATGAGGAGGAGCTTCGCGGCGCACCCGGCGAACAACTGATTGAAGTCAACTCGAGCGGGGTTGCGTTAGGTGAGCTTCCGCAGAAGAAAGCAAAGATAGGAAATAGTTTGGTTCTAAATATTGACGCGGGGCTGCAGCGCGCGGCTTACGAGGCGCTGTCGCGGGAGCTTGAAGCTCACGGGAAGGTCGCGGGGAGCGCGGTGGCGATTGACCCGCGGGACGGCGCGGTGCGAGCTTTGGTGTCGTTACCAAGCTTTGATCCCAACCGTTTTCGCCAGCGCCTGTCGCAGTCGGCCTTCGAGCGCATTTTTCTTTCGCCGGCCAAGCCGCTTTTTAACCGCGTTATCGGCGGCGTTTACCCGTCGGGGTCGGTGATAAAACCCATGGTGGCGGTAGCGGCGCTGGAGGAGAATATCATCGATCCATCGCGAAAGATTTACGACTCGGGGTCGATCTCCGTCCCCAATCCTTATCGCCCCGGCGAGGAGACGGTGTTTCTTGATTGGAAGGAACATGGCTGGGTTGATATGCGCTCTGCCCTGCAATGGTCGGCCAATGTTTACTTTTATATCGTTGGCGGCGGATATAAGGATATCAAAGGATTGGGCATTGCGAGGCTCGGAGAATACATGAAAAAATTCGGCTTCGGGGCAGAGCTGGGGGTTGACTTGCCCGGCGAGGCGGCGGGGCTTGTGCCCGGGCCCGATACGATTAGCAAGACCAGGCCTCGGGACCCGATTTGGCGTATCGGCGACACATACCAGACCTCGATTGGGCAGGGGGCGTTTCAGGCCACACCTCTTCAAATTGCGATGATGACCGCGGTTGTCGCGAACGGCGGGACACTCTGGAGGCCGCGCGTGGTCAGTGCGATTTTGGACGATAACGGGGACCTGGTTAAAAAAATCGAACCCCAAGCTATCCAGACCAACTTGGCGGACGCCGAATCAATCAATGTCGTGCGGGAGGGTATGCGCTTGGTCGCTGCCGATGGCACGGCTAGGAGCTATTTTTCCGATTTTGTAGTGGAGGTAGCGGGCAAAACCGGAACCGCCCAGACCGGGTTTCAAAAGAATGCCCACGGATGGTTCACGGCGTTTGCTCCCTACAAAGACCCGGAGCTGGTGGTGGTTGTGGTGGCGGAGGACGTCGAATACAATACGGCGATCGCCACGCCCGTTACGCGCGATATCTTGTATTGGTATTTTACCGAGGGGAAGCAAAGACAACTTATCGCTCAGCCCCAAAGGGCGGCGCTGCCATAATTTTTGCGGCTTAATGAGGCCGCGCCCGCTTGTGGATAGAAAGTTTGACGCGGATTCACCCAACGTTATACTGTGTAGCACGTTGCTTGTCTCACATCATAAAGCGAAAAATGTTGCGAGGAATTAAATTATTTGAGCGGATAAATGCCCAGCCGCGCTGTAGAAAATAATTTTTGCGCCGCGGAAGGTTTCTTACCTTAGTTTATGTCACAATATCTATCTCCCGAGGGACTCGAAAAATTAAAGCAGGAGCTGAATGATCTGAAGACCGCAACTCGCAAATCCATCGCCGAGCGTATCGAGGCGGCCAAGGCTCTGGGCGATTTGTCAGAGAACGCGGAATATCAAGAAGCCAAGGACGCCCAATCGCAGAATGAGGCACGGGTTGCCGAACTCGAAGATATCATCCGTGACGCGGTGCTGATTTCGGGAAATTATCGCACGGATATCGTGGACATCGGTTCAACGGTAGAAGTTGACGGCAACGGCGCCGGGCGCTTGTCTTACAAAATCGTCGGTTCCGAAGAAGCCGATCCGGCTGGAGGCAAGATTTCCAATGAGTCGCCGCTTGGCAAGGCTTTTCTCGGCAAAAAGATCGGCGACAGCGTTAGCGTTCGCACGCCCGGCGGCACGCAGGAATTCGTCATTCGCGCCATAAGCTAGCGGAGTATCGTAAGCCGCACTATTTTGACCCATTAGGCGCGATCTCCTAGAATAGATCTATAATGCCGCTGGAAGACATTCGCGCCGAGCGCCTGAAAAAGGTTGCCGATTTAAAAAAGGAAGGCGTAAATCCCTATCCGGCCGAGTCCCGCCGGACTTTTAAGATCGGCGAGATTATCGCTGACTTTGCCGCGCATGAATCGGGAGCGGGGGCGGTCTCGATTGCCGGACGCCTGATGGCCCTGCGCGAACATGGCGGGGCGACATTCGCCGATATTGCAGACGCCTCTGGGACAATGCAGGCGCTTTTCAAACAGGACGTTCTTGGAGAGACATACGGAACAGTTGTTGCGCGGCTCGATGTCGGAGACATTATCGAACTTTCCGGCAAAGCGTTTACCACCAAGCGCGGCGAAAAAACTATCGAAGCGGCGGGGATCTCGGTGCTCGCCAAATCTCTGCGGCCTCTGCCGGAGAAATGGCACGGTTTGGTGGATATTGAAGAACGCTTGCGTAGGCGATATCTTGACTTATTGATGAGTGCCGAGGAACGAGAGCTTTTCATTAAGAAGTCGAAGTTCTGGCAGGCGGCGCGCGAGTTCATGCTTTCAGAAAACTTTCTCGAAGTTGAAACGCCGGTGCTGGAGCAAATTCCGGGCGGGGCAGACGCGGAGCCGTTCGGCACGCATTTGCATGCGCTCGATATTGATTTATATCTTCGGATTTCTTTGGAGCTGCCGTTAAAACGGTTAATTATCGGCGGATACGAAAAAGTTTTTGAGATTGGACGTATTTTCCGTAACGAAGGCATCGATCGCGAACACCTGCAGGATTATACTCAGCTCGAGTGCTATTGGGCCTACGCCGATTATAATCAGATGATGGAATTGGTTGCGCGGATGTATAAAAAAATAATCGCGGCGGCTAGTGGTTCGCTCCAGCACGAATGGAACGGCAAGACAATCGATTGGGGCGGCGACTGGCCAATAATCGAATATGCCGATATTTTTAAAGCCCAAACCGGCCTTGATCCGGTAGCGGCGACTGCCGAGCAATTAATGGCATACGCCAAAATGGAGCATCTTGCCCCGGAGGCGCATCAAGGCAAGGGTCGGCTGATTGATCTCATTTTCAAGAAGAAAGTGCGCTCGGTTCTTGTTCACCCGTCATTTTTGGTGAACCCACCGGTTGAAATTGAACCTTTGGCTAAACGCCATCGCGGCGATCTGAGGAAAGTCGAAAGATTCCAAGTGATGGCGTGCGCCTCTGAACTTGGCAAAGGATTTTCTGAACTGAATGACCCCTTGGATCAGCGTGCGCGGTTTGAAGAACAAATGAAGCTTCGTGCGGCCGGGGACGCCGAGGCCCAAAGGCTGGATGAAGATTTTATTGAGGCCCTGGAATACGGCATGCCGCCGACCGCCGGGTTCGGGCTGTCAGAGAGGCTTTTCGCCGTCATTATGAATAAGCCAGTGCGCGAGACGGTATTTTTCCCGCTGATGCGGCCCCGCCAGCAAATGTAAAACGCAAATCTCAAAATGAAAAATGACAATTTAAAATCTAAAATCGGCGCAGCGCGCATCCGTAACTTTTTATTTTGATCTTTAAATTTTGCATTTCCTATGATTGACATTGAACTCATTCGCAAAAATCCGGAGTTGGTCAAAGAGGCGCTTTTAAAACGCGGCGCGGATGTTGATATTGATTACATCCGTGAAGTGGACGCGAAACGCTTGGCGGCGCTTCGCGAGCTCGAAGACATGCGCGCTCTGCATAACATCGCCTCGGACGCGATAGCCCAAAAATCCGGGGCCGAGCGCGATGAGGCCATAACCAAGTCTAAAGAATTAAAGGACCGCATCGGCCACAAGGAGTTCGAGCAAAAAACCCTGGAAGACGAGGTAAATGAATTATTGAACCAAATTCCCAACTTGCCTTTGGCCGAAGTCCCAGTGGGAGTTTCTGAAAAAGACAATGTGGTGCTTCGCGAGGTTGGCGATAAGCCCGTTTTTAGCTTTGAGCCTAAGGATCACGCGGTATTGGGGATCGGTCTCGGCATTCTTGATTTTGAGAGCGGGTCCAAAGTCGCCGGGGCGGGGTTTTATTACCTAAAGAA
>Ga0076058_116_pt1 | contig 10367 bp, 7 predicted proteins | sample RifGroB1_FD_68089 | JGI IMG/M metagenome (GOLD analysis project Ga0076058, IMG submission 68089) | Parcubacteria bacterium GW2011_GWB1_52_7
ATAAGGTGTGGATTTGGTTGACTCTGGCATGCTTATGTTGTGGCGCCGCTGGCACGAAGTACTGTGCATTTGATTGGTTTCGTCAGCATTGCCGCGGTCTGCCAAGTCCCAGCCGCCTGATTCTGTAGATCTTTGGAGAATCTCTATATTGTTTTGGCTAAATCTGGGCCTCCGGGAACGTCTTTAACGCGCCACCCGAGACTCACCAATTCGTCGCGGATCTTGTCGGCCCCAGCCCAGTCCCCGGATTTTCGGAGGGCTTCGCGCCGCTTCACCAACTTCGCGATTGGCGGCGGGACGGCATCTGCTTTAACGTCTTTCAGCCGGAGCCCCAAAACTTCGTCCAACGAGAATAAAAGTTTCAAAACCGCCCTCGCGTCAAACGATCCGGAGGTTTTGTTGTACTCGCGGATCAGTTTCCAGACGGCTGAAAGGGCCATCGGCGTATCCAGGTCGTCGGCGATTGCGGTGTCAAACGCTTTTTTGAAAGGTGCCAGCGTTCTCGACTTGCCCTTTTGCGATTTTTTATTTTTCAGGCCGCGTACGAATTCATGCAGCCGCTTCAAAGATGCCTCGGCGGCTTTCAGGGATTCCCAGGTAAAATTAAGTCTCGAGCGATAATGGGCGGTAAGCGCCAGGTAACGGAAGGCGAGCGGCGGGAAACCTTGCTTTTCCAAATCGGCGAGAGTGTAAAAATTCCCCAGAGATTTTGCCATCTTTTTGCCGTCAACCAAAAGGTGCTCTCCTTCAATAAATGAACGGACAAATTGTTTTCTCGTCGCTCCTTCAGATTGAGCGATTTCGTTTTCGTGGTGGGGGAATATAAGATCAACTCCGCCGGCATGTATATCAAAGGAAGCCCCGAGGTATTTCATGGACATCGCCGAGCACTCAATATGCCAACCCGGGCGTCCCGCGCCGAATGGCGCAGGCCACGATGGCTCGCCGTCTTTCTTGAATTTCCATAGCGCGAAGTCCTGCGCTTCATGCTTGGCGTATTCATCAGCCGCGATTCTCGTGCCTGCCTTTAGAGAACGTTCTTTGACGCGCGAAAGTTTGCCGTAATCTTTGAACTTCGAAATATCGAAATAGACGCCATCCTCTGCGCTGTAGGCAACGTTTTTCTTTAGGAGGATATTGATTAATTCGATCATTTCCTTGATGTGGGCTGTCGCTTTGGAGTATTTCCAGGCGGGGAGAATGCCAAGATGCTTAATGTCGCCATAGAAAGATTTTGTGTATTTCTCGGTGAAAGCCTCTAGGCCCATTCCGGCCTTTTTGGAGTCTCGAATGATTTTATCCTCAACATCGGTAATATTCATCACGTGTTTTACTTTATATCCGAAGTATTCAAGCGTTCGCCGCAAGATGTCCTCAAAAACATAAGTTCGCAGGTTCCCGATATGCGCGAAGTTGTAAACCGTTGGGCCGCAGGTATAGAGGCCGACGTGGCCCAGCCTAATCGGCTTGAAAGGCACTTTCTTGCGTGGGAGATAATTATAGAAGGCGAGCATAGTTTTTTTAGCATACCATAGGCAGAAGCGGGAATCATACGCCGCGCCTTGAGTGCATCATTTAGCACTCTTGACGCCCGAGTGCTAAGCGGCTAGAATGCGAGGGTACTATATATGACAGCCAACCAGCGCCAAGCAGACATTCTTTTTGCCTCGATCGGCGAGTATATTCGAACCGGCGAGCCGGTGGCTTCGGAGGACCTGAAGCGCCGGTTTCGTTTTCCCTTTAGTCCAGCGACGATTCGAAACGAGCTTGTGACGCTTTCCGACCAGGGATATTTGGCACAGCCCCATACCTCCGCAGGCCGCGTGCCGACGGATGCCGGGTACCGATGGTACGTTGACATGATCGGGGCGCGGCGGGAAAACGACGGGAGGGGACTCGCGAAAAACATACGGCGCGAGGTTTTTGACGAGTTTGAGCCAACGCGCGACCTCGACGATTTTTTTCGTAAAAGCACGGAGGCTTTTTCCGAGATTGTGCAGGCGCTGGTGGTTGGCGGAGTGATGAATGATAGCGAGCCTTTGCATAAAAGCGGATTTGGGCGTGTGTTGGGAGACCCGGAGTTCAGCCAAGAGGAGGCGCGCAATGAATTCGGCGAGCTCATGGATTCCATAGACGAGGATGTGCGAAAGCTGGTGCGGTCTCACCGCGGAGAGTATTTCGAGGTTTTCATCGGCGATGAGAACCCCATTCCCGAAGCGCGGCATTACTCCATGATGGTAAAAAAAATCAGAGATCATGAGAGCGAGGGACTGCTTGCTATTTTGGGCCCGAAGCGCATGCATTACGACAGGGGGTTGGCGCTTTTGCAGGCGATTGAGGAGTTATGGGGGAACAATTAAAATAAGATGTTAATAACATCCTTACAAACTTGAGAATGTAAGGATGTTGCTGGAGCGTATGCCAGGTAGTGAAAACTCAAGTGAAAACTCAAAAGGTAAGCCGAGGATGATAATGCCTAACTGGTTTCACTCTGGAGATACCGCCAAGTTGACGATGAATCGGTTAATCATGTTTTAAAATAATTTGAGTTTCTACTACCAGGTATGAATGACGAAATAGAAATTATCGAGGAGAAGGACGACGATGCAGCGGGAACAGATCCCGCTGAGCGCGTTAAAAAATTAAAGGAGAAATTGAAGCACTGCGAGGCGGAGAAGAAGGAGTACCTGGACGGCTGGCAGCGCGCCAAGGCCGATCTTGTGAACTCCCGACGTGACGAGGAGAGGCGCTTAGCGAGCTGGAGAACGCGCCTGGAAAATGAGGTCATTCTCAAGTTTCTTGGCGTGGCTGACAGTTTTGACCTGGCGCTTGACGGGCGACATAGCGAGCATGTCTCGCCGGAGGCAGAGAAGGGCTTTTCGCTCATCAGGTCCCAGCTTGCCGAGGCGCTTCGAGAGCTCGGCGTAAGCCCGATCGAGGCGCTTGGCGCCCAGTTCGATCACAATTTGCATGAGGCGATCGACGAGGTGGAGAGTGATGCTCGCGACGGAACGGTTGCAGAGGAATTACAGAAAGGGTACATGCGGAACGGCGAGCTATTGCGTCCGGCGCGCGTCAAAGTGTCGAAGGCAAAATATATTGATTAATTAACACTAAATACGCAATTCCAAGTTCAAGTATCAAAATTCAAAATAGTTCGACATTGCTCACTATCCTGAGCGAAGTCGAAGGACTGTTTAGGATTTAGATATTAGGATTTAGAATTTTAAAATTGCTATGGCAAAAATTATTGGAATCGATTTAGGCACAACCAACTCGGCGGTTGCGGTGGTGGAGGCGGGCGAACCAAAAATTATTGAGAATAAAGAGGGAAATCGCACCACGCCCTCGGTGGTGGCGTTGGCAAAATCTGGCGAAAGGCCGGTGGGGCTTTTAGCCAAGCGCCAAGCCGTTACCAACCCGACCAACACCTACTATTCCATCAAGCGGCTGATCGGCCGCAAGTTCACGGATGCCGAGGTGCAGAAAGACGTAAAGCTATTGCCCTATTCGCTGCGGGCGTCGGCCAACGGCGGTGTTGAGGTAAAGATGGGTGATAAATGGGTGCGGCCGGAGGAAATCTCGGCGATGGTATTGCAGAAGCTAAAGCACGATGCCGAGGAGAAGCTGGGCGAAAAGGTAACCGAGGCCATCATCACCGTGCCGGCGTATTTCGACGATTCCCAGCGCAAAGCCACCCAGGCGGCGGGTGAAATCGCGGGATTTGTCGTGAAGCGGATTTTAAATGAGCCGACGGCGGCAGCCCTCGCTTACGGCCTTAACAAAAAGAAAGACGAAAAGATCGTGGTGTATGACTTCGGCGGCGGCACCTTTGACGTTTCGGTGCTTGAGATCGGGGATGACACCATCGAGGTAAAAGCCACCGACGGCGACACGCACCTGGGAGGGGATGACTTTGACCAAAAAATTATTCATTGGATCATTGAAGAATTCAAAAAAGATCAAGCCATCGATCTTTCTAAGGACACGCTGGCGCTACAGCGCTTAAAAGAAGCGGCCGAGAAGGCAAAACACGAGCTTTCTTCGTCGCTTGAGTCGGAGATCAATATTCCTTTTATCACCTCCGACGCCTCGGGGCCGAAGCATTTAGTAATGAAGATGACGCGCGCCAAGCTCGAATCTTTGATCAGGGAGGATGTGGATCGTTCCATTGAAATTACCAGACGCGCTGTGAAATCCGCCGGATTTCTCCTGGATCAGATTCAGGAGGGGATTTTAGTTGGGGGGCAGACGCGAATGCCGGCGATGCAGGAAGCCGTAAAAAATCTTTTCAGCAAAGAGCCGAATCGCTCTATCAATCCAGACGAGGTGGTGGCGCTTGGCGCTGCGATCCAAGCGGGAATCATGCAAGGCGACGTGAAAGACGTTTTGCTTTTGGATGTGACGCCGCTTTCGCTCGGGATCGAGACCCTGGGCGGCGTATTCACAAAAATTATCGAAAAAAACACCACAATTCCGACCGCCAAGTCGCAGATCTTCTCGACCGCCGCGGACAATCAAACGCAGGTCGAGATTAATGTTTTGCAGGGCGAGCGCGAGATGGCGCACGACAACAAGACCCTGGCGCGCTTTGTCCTTGACGGCATTCCGCCCTCTCCCCGCGGCATGCCGCAGGTAGAGGTTACGTTTGATATTGACGCGAACGGCATTCTGGCGGTTAAAGCCAAAGACAAAGCTACGGCCAAGGAGCAATCCGTCAGGATCGAATCGTCTTCCGCCCTCACTAAAGATGAAATCGAGCGCATGAAGCGGGATGCCGAGCTTCACGCCGAAGAGGACAGGAAGCAGAAGGAAGAGGTCGAGGCCAAAAATATGACCGATAATTTAATCTATACGTCCGAGAAGTCCTTGCGCGATGCCGGCGACAAGGTGCCGGCCGACGTCAAATCCGATATCGAAGCGAAGATTGCTGAACTCAAGAAAGTCAAAGACGCCGGAGATCGCGCGGCCGTCGAGAAGGCGTCGCGGGAGTTGTCCGCGTCGCTTTCCAAGATTGGCGAGATTCTTTATAAATCGCAGGAGCCGCCTTCTTCACAAGAACCACAGCCGGATAACGTCAAAGACGCGGAGTTTGAAGAGAAGCCCGAGAAGGACGATAATACTTCCCAATAGGCTGGCCGCGTGGTTTCACTAACACGGCGACGCAAACAACTCGGACTCAACCCATTGCTAAGTATTTCTTCGCGCATGAACAGAACGTTCTCGCAATCTGATCGGAGATTCATGATTACAGGCAAGGGCATTGCCGTTGCTTCGGCGTCGGCGGTCGCGGGGGTCACGGCAATGATTACGGTGCTTTTCTACCAATCTTATTACCTGGGCTCGGCTCTATTCGCGGTTTTCACGCTGTTGTTTGCGTTTTCGGTTCTCTTTATAGGATCCGGGCTTGTAGCATACTCGTCGCTTTTGATTCCGTTTGGGTCAGCCGTCTTTTTCCTGCCCAAGAATGTGTGGGCTCTTTCGGTGTTTTTGATGGCGTGCGTTTTCGGGGTTTTGTCTTGCTGGCTTACTCGAAGAGAAGCCAAGACCAATTTGTCGTCGCATACGCATCGGCCCCTGCGAGTAGGGCTTCCGATGTTTTTTACGGCCGTGGCTGTTCTATCGTCCCTTTTTTATTATGTCGGCGCAAAAGGAAACCAGCATCTCGTTTTAATTCCTAAGAAGGCATTCGATATGGCGCTGCCGTATATCAGCGGGTCGCTGGTTCAGCTTTTCCCGCAGCGGATCGTTGTCGATCCGAACAAAAATGTTGACGCGCTGTTGGAAGAGCTCGTAAGGTCTCAAGCATCCGCCGGCGGTAAGAGCGCATCAGTCAGCTTGCCCGCCGGAGAGACACTATACTATATAGAAGAGCAACGCCGTGAGCTTTCGAATCAATTGGGGCTTACGTTAAGGGGCGATGAGCGCATTGGCGACGTATTTTATGATCTGGCGAACAAGAAAGCCATGGAGCTTGCCGGTCCCTACGTGCGTTTTATGGGAATTGTGCTGGCGGCAGGGCTGTTTTTCGGGTTAAAAGCAATCTCGATTGCCATGTATTGGGTTACGATAGCGCTGATGCCGCTTTTGGTATGGATGGCTAAAAAGGCCGCTTTGCTTCAAGAGGAGACAATTACCGTAGAGGTGTCGCGTTTATCTTTATAAGTCGGTAAATACTAGTTAGCATGGTCAAGGACTATTATGAAATATTGGGTGTGCCGCGGAATGCCACCTCGGAAGAGATAAAGAAGGCGTACAGGAAACTTGCCCATCAGCACCATCCGGACAAGGGCGGTGGAAACGAGGCGAAGTTTAAGGAATTGAACGAGGCTTACCAGACATTGGGCGACGAAAAAAAACGCAGGCACTACGACCAATTCGGTCGCGCTTTTGATGCCGCTTCGGGTTTCGGCGGAGCCGGCGGCGGATTTCAGTGGGAGGATATTTTTGGCAAAAGCCGCGGCGGCGGAGTTAATTTTGATTTTGGCGGAAACGCCGGTGGTGAGGCCTTTGATATCAACGATATTTTCGCGGGGATTTTTGGATTTCAGGACGAGCGCACTAGTAGCAGGCGCCGTCGCGGCAAGGATATCATTTTAGAACTCGCGATACCGTTTGAAGAAAGTATTTTGGGAGGAAAAGAGCTAGCTCGTTTCCAGCGGACAGTCCGATGCGCACACTGCGCTGGCGCCGGCAGTGAGCCTGGTTCAAAATCTGATAAGTGTAAAGAGTGCGCAGGCACCGGCAGCGTTCAAAAAACGACGCGTACGTTTTTGGGGTCAATGACGCGGGTAGAGACATGTGCGCGCTGTAAGGGAAAGGGCGAGGTTCACGTAAGATCCTGTTCGGTCTGCGGCGGGAGGGGACTCGCGGAGCGGGAAGAAGAAATCGAGATTGTGATTCCCAGAGGCATCAAGCATGAAGATACCCTACAGCTTTCCGGAAAGGGCGAGGCGGCCGGCTCAACGAGCGCGCCCGGGGATCTTTACGTCAGGATCAAAGTTTTACCGCACAAAATTTTCCGCCGCCAAGGTGATGATTTATTGATGAAGCTCCCCATAAAAATTTCGCAGGCGATTTTGGGAGATACCGTGACAGTTGACACGTTCGAGGGTGCGATAAGTTTAAAAATTCCCGAGGGTACGCAATCGGGCGATATCCTTCGGATTCGCGGCAAGGGAGCGCCGGAAGCCAGAGGATACTCGCACGGCGACCTCCTGGTTGAGATATCTGTGGATATCCCAAGAAGAGTGCCCAAGCACCTACGCGGCCAGATTGAACGGTTGAAAGAGGAGGGACTATAAGAGAATATCACGCCAATGAAATCTCACGGTCTTATGCCCGGGAGGCTTTGTGCTATTTCAAAATTAGCCAAGTTATCACGAATTATTAACAGTTTATACAGACACGAGCGATAGCGCATCATTGAATTATTCGTTTGTTTTGATAACCTACCAGTCATTGGTTTAGAGACCTCATTGGCAGCCATGCCCAAAATCACCGTCGAAAGGGGAGAGAATCTAAAAAAGGGCAGAATCACGCACGAAATTCTGCGTGTATTAAACGATCACCCCATGCAAATCCCCAGCTATAAAGGGGCAAGCCTTTCGGCGGTTTTTCTGCCGCATCTCGAGGTGCGCGGCATTGGGCGCCGCCGGAGGAACAATATCCGTATTGCGGTTGACCGGTTGCGGCGCCTCCGGTGCATAGATCATCATGTTGGGGATGATAAGAGCGTTTTGCGCATTACGCCGCTCGGTGAAAAAAGACTAAGGCAGTACGATATAGAGAATCTGGAGCTTATCGGCTCGCAGCGGTGGGATGGCATTTGGCGCATTGTGATGTTCGATATTCCCGAGGGCAAGAAACGCGCAAGAGACGCGATGTCGAAGAAGCTAAAGCTGATGGGTTTCTACCAGCTGCAAAAAAGCGTCTCTTGCCACTTCGCCGATTGCCGGGATGAGGTTCAATTTATCGAAGAGTATTTTGAGGTTCAAGGGCTTGTGACATTCGTTGAGGCGCGATCTCTCGGCAGAAGCGAGATGGCCGTGCGTCGGTTTTTTAAGCTAAAATAGAGATACTGGCATCATGCCCATGAAAATCCCCTGGTCCGGGGGATTTTCATTTTAGCTCGTTAAATATATATGTTTATCACAATAGCAGATAATTTCAATATAATGCTATAGCGAAAAAATGAAATATTAACTCTTAAATAACTGATATAAATGATTTTAATTGATAATTTGACTGGATTTCTTGCAACAAGAAGTTTATCAGCTTTAATTTTGCATTGTCTATTGCTAAAGTCTGTGTCTTAGCTCTCGATCTAACGTCAGAGCCATAAAGGAATCATATTTTTCATGATACGGGCAATTAGCTTTTCAATGTGCTGTGGAATCTCCTAACGTATCATTTTTAAAATTTACAGTTTATCCACAACAAAATTAAATTAATTTCTGAAATCAGATGGTATCATAAAGATACGTTAGCGTATCAATTGAAAAATGGAGCAACGATTGATAAGTCTTCGAGAAGCATCTCAATATTCCGGAATAGATCAGAATTACTTGCGTGTTCTTATCAACCGGAATGTTTTGCGTGGGACAAAAGACAGAGGTGATTGGTTTATTACAGAAACTGATCTGGATGATTATCTGGCAAATCATTCCAGAAAGAAGAAAAAAATTGCATTTAATAAAATTGCCGTTGACGTTAAACCGCTTGAAATATCAGCTGAAAGTCGGCACAGAGAGAGCAGCCGTAAAATATTTTCTTCTGGGGGCGTTTTACATTCAGCCGCTAAGGAAAATTTAGTTTATTTCCTAAATAAAGAAAGAGAAGAAGCGCTAGCCAATAAGCCTAAAAAAGAATCAAAAACTCCCGGCGATTTGTCCATCCATCGATACGCCAAATTAATTCCGAAAATGGCTGTTGGCGCGGCAATTCTTGCGGGACTCGGCTCGTTTGTTTTGTTGGCTGGGCTTGGCGATGCCAGAAACTTGTCAAGAGCGGTTCATGGTTTTTCCGCACTGTTTAGCAAGGGCTCTGTTCCCTCAGATCAGGGCCGTTTTGGTCAGGGGGCGCTTCTTGAACCAATAGCTGATATCCTTCAAAAACTTGATGGGCTAAGCTTAGTCATTTTAGAGGGGTTAGGGAATGATACGTATCATTTTAGCCGTATCTTTGGTCAAGTTTTTGGTTATTTAGGCAGCGACTATACCCGCAGTTTGGCAACATTGCTGGACGGGTATAGGACCCAACCCGGGGCCAACTTAGTATCAGGACTTTTCTCTAATCTCCAGCCACTTTTTGCAAGATTCTTTATCGGTTCGGGGCTGCGTGAGACTGTAACCCCGGCCCCTGGGGATTTTGACTTCGTAGTTGAGGTCGAGAAATCCAAAACCGTGGATACGGAAAAGACCCAAGTTGTTGTCCAACAGGTGGTAACGCCTGTCAAGCAGATAGTTGAAAGAATTGAAACTTTCGTTCCGGGCGATGTGGGGAGGTTGCGGTTAGAACTGATGGAGGTGACCCAGATCGAAGTTAACAAGCTTCGCGCGGAACTCGCAGCCCTTCAGGGCGTCTTAACAACTACTTCTCGCATTTCAGATTCATCGATCAGGATGGTTACGCTCTCGCAGCGGATTGATGAGTTAAACGCCATCAACATTGATAACGGCGCGACAGTCCGTTCCGGGAATTTGTCGGTTACGAGCGGTACGATCACGGCGCCGTCTGCGACATTCACTAATCTCACTGTAACGGGCAGCTGCACCGGTTGCGGCGGAGGCGGCGTGCAAACACCATGGGCATCAAATATTGACGGCGGCGGATTTAATCTGACCAATGCCGGCTCTTTGACGTTCACCAGCTTTTCCGCAACCTCAACTTCTGCCACTTCAACAATTTCAACCGGCGGTTTTGCAATTGGAACAAATCAATTTGTTGTAGAGCAAACATCCGGCAACATTGGGATAGGCACAACCTCGCCCTCACAATTATTTTCCGTCGCAGGATCCGCTTATTTCACCGGCGGCGTCGGAATCGGTGCCGCAACTACGTCAGCGAATAATTTACAAGTTGCCGGCGACATTCAGGTGCAAAATATTTCGATTAGCGGTACATGCTCCGGCTGCGGTTCCGGAGGTGTCGGTGCGGGAACGCCACTCGTGCATGACGGGCGCGTCGATGACCTTCTCGGCCGCGAACTGGTACGCCGTCTCAGCCAAGTAGTTGCCGTTCGACGTAGCTTCGCCGCGCCACGCCACGGAGACGCCCCGGGACAGGAACTGCGCGGGGACAGCGGACGAGAGCGACGTCCGCATGACGTTCATCACGCCGTCGTCGAGGTGTGCGTGCCTCGCTCC
>Ga0076058_135_pt1 | contig 9779 bp, 17 predicted proteins | sample RifGroB1_FD_68089 | JGI IMG/M metagenome (GOLD analysis project Ga0076058, IMG submission 68089) | Parcubacteria bacterium GW2011_GWB1_52_7
GCGCATATAACCGTGTTTTCTGCCGCAGCGAAAACATCTCCCAACCTTGCGGCTGGAAAACTTGGGCTTTTTCTTGGCGCGCGCAATGACTGATGTTTTCGCCATATTCTTACATCAACGAATAAAAGTCACTTCTGAATCGGGAAACCCATATGCCTTAGAAGCGCGATCCCCTCGGCTCGACTTTTTGCGGTGGTGACAATCGTCGCTTCCAAGCTGAAAATAAAGCGCACGTCCTCCCCGATCATTTCCGGAAAAACAATATGCTCTTTCACGCCGATCGTCAAGTTTCCTTTTTCATCGAAAGACGATTGCGGGATGCCCCTGAAATCGCGCGTCCGCGGGAGCGCCGCGCCCACTAGCCGATCAAGAAAGTCGTACATGCGCCTGCCTCGAAGCGTTGTTGAGTAACCGATGCCCATGCCCACGCGCGTCTTGAAAGAGGCAATCGCCTTTTTAGCTTTTCGTTCGACCGGTTTCTGCCCGGTGATCGCCATGAAACTCTTTTCGATTATTTCCAACTGCTTCGGATCACGAATGCGCCCGGTTCCTATGTTAACAACCACCTTACGCAGCCTCGGCGCGGCCAGAGCATTCGAAAAACCGAACTCCTTTTTTAGTTCCGGCAGCGCAACTTTTTGATACCGCTCGAGAATAGTCATCATAAAATTCTTACAACTCCGCCTTGCATTTCTTGCATACGCGCTTTTTCTCGCCGCCGACAATCAGGATGCCTACGCGCGTGGCGGTCTTGCAGGCGGGACAAACAATCATGGCCGCGGATACGGGAAAAAATGCCGGCATTTGTATAATCTCGCCGCGTTTGCCCTGGGTTTTGGGCCGAACATGTTTCTTTTTTAAATTAATGCCTTCAGACAAAATCCGGCCGGCTTTCACGTCCACGCGCAGAACCTTCGCGGTTTTGCCGCGGTCCTTGCCGGAGATAATCTTAATGGTGTCGCCCTTTTTTATTTTCATGCCAATGATGTCTAAATGTGTGAAGCCCAAGCTGAAGCAAATTTCGCTACAGCATTGAGCACCCCGCCCCAATCTAAACGATGTACTTTCGATTTGTCGAGTGTGTAAGCCGTTAGGCGGCTTCGCCTCACTGACTCTATAATTCGATAGTCAATCATTGAGATTGGGGCGGGGTAAAGGTTTTGCGGCTAAGTTTTCTCGCTTGCGAGAAAACTTAGACAAAGCCCTTTACACCACTTCCGTCGCCAATGAAATAATCTTGGTAAACCCGCGATCGCGGAGTTCTCTAGCCACCGGCCCGAAAATACGCCCGCCCTTGGGCTCCAGCTCGTCCACAACTACCGCGGCATTCTCATCAAACCTGATATAGGAGCCGTCGGACCTGCGATAGGGATTTCGCTGCCTCACAATTACCGCGCGGACTATATCTTTCTTTTTTACGATTTTGCGCGGTTCGGCGATTTTGACCGAGGCAACAATAATATCACCGAGCTGGGCGTAACGCCGACGGGTCCCGCCGAGCACCTTAATTACCTGCAGGAGCTTCGCTCCGGAATTGTCGGCTACTTGCAGCATGGAACGCGTCTGAATCATAAGAAAATCAAAAATTAAATTTTGAATTTATTGCGCTTAAACCGTTTCGGTCTCCTCCGCCGTCCGACCCGCCCGAGTTAGAACTTGAGCCAGAATCCAACGTTTCTCTTTCGAGATAGGTTTGGTTTCGCGAATCAGGACAATATCACCCAGCCCCGCCTCATTTTTCTCATCATGCGCCTTGAAACGATGCGAAATTTTCATGTATTTCAAGTACTTCGGATGTTTTTTCAGCCGATCCACGCGGACCACGATAGTCTTTTGCATTTTATTCGACACCACAACGCCTTTCAGCACTCGCGGTTTTTTTGATGTTGCGCCGGACATAGTATTATTTATCCCTCATGGCGGTTAGAATTCTCGCGATATTGCGGCGGAGATGAAAAAGTTCTTTGGTGTTTTTAATCTTTTTCCGATCCACGCCGAAACGAAACTCCGCCGCGCGCTTTCTAAGACTTTCCGCAAGCTCTGCCAGCTCTTCTTTTGTTTTCTCGCGAAGTTCAGCGGCTTTCATAATGCTTGATGTTTGCTTGCGATAAAGCGCGTTTTCATGGGTAGTTTGTGCGCGGCTTTCCGTAGTGCGGCCTCGGCTATTTCTCTGGTAACGCCATCCATCTCGAAAAGTATCCGTCCGGGACGCACGGGAAATACATAAAACTCCACCGAGCCTTTCCCGCCGCCCATAGTTACTTCCGGCGGACGGCGCGTAATGGGTTTATCTGGGAATACACGGATCCACACCTTGCCGCCGCGCTGAATGTAATGCGTAATGGCGCGTCGCGCCGCTTCAATCTGGCGGGCGGTAATCCAGCGAGCCTCAAGTGCCTTTAAGCCGAAGCTTCCGTAAGCCAAGCTAGCCCCTCGGGTTTCGACCCCCGGGGAACGCCCCTTATGCCACTTTCTGTGTTTTACCTTTTTTGGCTGCAACATGTTAACTTATGCTCAAATGCAAAATGTAAAAATCAAAATGCAAAACTTCGGTATCCCTGCCTGCCAGCGGGCAGGACCTCGCCAAGCTTGGCTTGGCTATAGAAGATTTCAGAATTTCTTAATTTTGGATTTTGCATTGTCATTTTCAACTTTGATTTTTTAATTTTGAATCATCAAATGTTTCCCCTTTATATATCCAAACCTTGATCCCGATCACGCCATAGGTGGTGTAGGCTTCCTTCTGCGCATAATCAATATTGGCGCGAAGCGTCTGCAAAGGAATCCGCCCCTTTTTCAGCCATTCGTATCTCGCCATCTCCGAACCGTCGAGCCTGCCCGAAATCGCGATTTTCACTCCCTCGATGCCCTTTGCCTGAATCACCTTTTCGATCGTTTGCTTCAGCACGCGCCGGAAGGAAATGCGCTTCTCAAGCTCGTCCGCCACCATCTGCCCCACAATCGCCGCGTGCGTCTCCGGAGATTTTACATCTTCGACAGTGAGCTTCAGGTCGCGCTTTTCTAACTTGGCTCCTCTGGGAGCAATCTGGCGAAGTTTTTTTTGAATTTCCTGTTTTAGGCGTTCCGCTCCTTCACCGCCGCGGCCGATCAAAATCCCAGGTTTGGCCGTCCGGATAATAATGTTCATTGCGGTAGGCGAGCGCTCAATATCAATAGCATCAATGTGGGATTGGCGCAACTTTTTCGTTGGCGCAACTTTTTCGTTAGCCATTCGCGGACTAGCGTATCCTCGCGCAGATACTCCTGATATTTTTTTGCGTTAAACCATCTGGATTTCCAGGTAGTATTGATGCCTAAACGAAAAATGTATGGATGAACTCGGTGGGTCATATCTTTGCGATTTCAATATACGAATGCATGCTAATGATACTAATAGTTATAGCGTGATTCGTATGATTAGTATGAATTAGCATATTAGCATCGCATTATTCTACACCGCTTTTCGGTTAAATATGCGCCTCACAAAACCCGGCCCCGCAGATTTCGTTTTGGGGAGAACTTTGCGTTCCGCCGGACGTTCGGCTTCAAGCTTTGCTTGACTGGCTGCTTCTTTCATATCCTCGAGCGACGCTTCGCGAACAATCGGCGCCGCGGCCTTTTTGACTTTTCGGGCTTTTTGCGAACTGGGAATGAATCGCCAGCTTAACCCGTAAATTTTTTTCATCCAAATGGAAGTTATGCTTGGCGTTAGCCAAAGCAGAGCGCAGCAGTTTTTCAATCGGCAAGGAGGCGCGCTTTGGCAGGTGCCGGAGCTCTGTAAGCGCCTCTGCCGCGGGCAAGCCTTTCAGCATGCTCGCAACCAGGCGGACTTTTCGCGGCGCCATTCGGAGATGTTGTAATTTTGCGGTGACTTCCATAATGTCTTTTCTAGGCTACTTAGCTGCGGCAGTACTTGTCTTTGCAGTTTCCGCGGCTTTCATTTCAATTTCCTTTTGCATGCGTCCACCGTGCCGCGTGAATTTGCGCGTCGGCGCGAACTCGCCCAGGTGATGCCCAACCATGTCTTCTTTGATTGCCACCTCAACAAAATTCCTTCCGTTATGGACACCAAACCGATACCCCACCATCTCGGGCGTAATCGTCGAGGCGCGCGACCAGGTTTTGATAGTGGTCGTGTTCCCGGGTTTCGTGCGCGACATATGCTTTACAATGCTCGGGTGTACAAACGGACCCTTTTTGAGTGATCGTGGCATAGTGATTAATTTCCAATTTTCAAATCCCAATTTCCAAACAAATTCAAAATTCCAATATTCAAATTCCAAACACTAAGTTTTTGGATTTGATACTTTGGATTTATTTGTGATTTATTTTTTGTGATTTGGAATTTCGTCATATTACGAACGGCGTTTAAGGATCAATGAACTTGACCGTGCGTTTTTTCTGCGCGTTTTGACTCCGCGCGCAATCTTACCCCAAGGGGTCCTCGGCGCCGATCTCCCAAGCTGGGTTCTCCCCTCGCCGCCGCCGTGGGCGTGATCCCGGGGATTCATGGCGGTTCCGCGAACGCCGGGGCGCACTCCCATTTTGCGGTGCCGCCCGGCTTTGCCGATGGTCATCAAACCATGCTCCGGATTTGAGACTGCTCCGATCGACGCCATGCCAACCGACGGCACCAAGCGCACCTCGCCGGAGGGAAGCGTCAAAGTAGTGTAAGGTCCTTCCTGCGCCATGACAACAGCGCCTGTTCCAGCCGAACGAACAAGAACCGCGCCTCGGCCGCGCTCGAGCTCAATGTTGTAAACTATCGTGCCTACCGGAATCCTTGAAAGCTCCGTCCGGTTCCCAACCTCGATCGGCGCTTTCAACGAAGTAATCACCCCCTGCCCCGTCTTTAGCGCCTGCGATGCCAGAATGTAGCGCTTTTCGCCATCTCGGTACTGCAATAGAGCGATAAACCCAGACCGGTTGGGATCATATTCCACAGAAACAACCCGCGCCGGCACGTCGATTTTATCATAGATAAAATCCACCGCCCGAAAACTGCGCTTCACTCCGCCGCCTTTGTGGCGCGTGGTAATGCGGCCGTGGCTATTCCGCCCCGAACCGCGCCGAAAACCGGAGGTGAGCTTCTTCTCGGGTTCCTTTATTGTCAGCGCCGAGGCGTCGATGTATTCCATCTGCCGGCGCGCCGGGCTTGTGGGATTATACTTTTTCATACAAATTCAAAAAGTAAAAATCAAAATGCAAAATTATGGTCGCGCGTTGCGCTTGCTTGATTTTGTTAATTTTTACATTTTGCATTGTCATTTTTAACTTTGATTTTTTAATTTTGAATTATTTTACGCTCCAACCTCAATCGATTGCCCCTTTCCAAGCCGCACCACTGCTTTGGTATAACCGGGGATCGTGCCAAAACGCCTGCCGAATCTCTTTACCTTTGGCTTCGCTTTTGTAATTCTAATTGACTCGACCTTCACGCCGTACCGCTTCTCAACCGCGTCTCTCACCAGGATCTTGCTGGAACCGGAGTGAACCCGGAAAGTATATGTCCCTAAACGGCCTCCGTCCGCGGTCTTTTCGGTAATGTGCGGCGCCATCAAAACCCCGATGCCCGCGTGAATGTTCGCCGGCGTATCCGGTTTAGTGTCTGCCGCCGCCGTTTCTCTTTGGGACTTGGCGGATTTCGTTTCTTTCTTGGGGCCACCAGCGGCTGGCGCTTTTTGCTTCCCCAGTAAATTCTTAAAAAATGCCATATGCCGGTTTTTAGGATTTCGCGCTTACCCGTTTTTCCAATGCCGCCACGACGATTTGCGGGATAATGACCATGCCGTGCGAGAGTACTTCCCGCGCCGTTACTTTAGCGGGAGAGTAAACCGTCATGCGGTCAATGTTGCGGAAAGCCCGCGTTTCGGCGATTTTTCCGTCCGGCAAAAGAAGCATCTTGGTCTTTTTCGGCAGCGAGGCGAGGGTTTTATGCCGTGAAAGATTCTTAAGAACCGCCGAAGCGTCTTTTGTTTTACCGCTAGGAATCAGAAGGTTATCAAGCAGCACAATCTCCGTATCGCGCGCCTTGGCGGAAAGCGCCATGGCCAAAGCCCGGATCGCCATTTTTTTGTTGATCTTTTTTGAAAAATTCCGTTCTTTAGTCGGCCCGTGCGTAATACCGCCGCCTCGCCAAATCGGCGAGCGAATTGACCCGTGGCGCGCCCGTCCCGTGCCTTTTTGGCGCCAGGGCTTTTTGCCTCCGCCGCGCACCTTGGCTCTGTCTTTGGTATGCGCGCGCGCGACTCGCGCGTTAGCATAGAGAGACGTTACCACTTGGTGCAAGAGGTCTTTATTCATGGCAACCTCGAATAGCGCCTTCGGCGCCTCAATGGTTTCTATCTCCTTGCCTTCTTGATTAAAAACTTGCAACTTCATAAGCCGGATTTATTTTGCCGTAATCGCCACTAAGCTCCCGGGACGCCCCGGCACGGCGCCCGCAACCGCAAGGATCTCGTTCTTTGGGTCAATGCTCACCACGCGGAGATTCTTCACCGAAACGCGCTCTCCGCCCATGCGCCCGGCCATCCGCATCCCCTTAATGACCCTCTGCGGCCAGGTGGCGCCGATGGATCCTGGTTCGCGGTGCGCGTGCTTTGTCCCGTGTGTCGCCGGCGCCCCGTGAAAACCGTGCCGCTTTACCACCCCCTGAAATCCTTTCGCCTTGGAGATGCCTGTGATTTTCACCAAATCCCCGGGCGCAAATTGAGTTACCTCAACCGCGTCTCCCCGAGACATCTCTGTTTTATCTATACGAAATTCCCGAAGATTTCTTAAATTGCCCAAATCTTTAACATGCCCCGCCTGCGGCCGCCTTAATTTCTTTTTCTCCCCGTGCCCGATCTGCAGTGCGGCGTAGCGATCTTTCTCAAGCGTCCTTATCTGCGTTACCACGTTTTTCGTCGCGCGCACCAAAGTCACCGGAACCATGTTTCCCTTTTCATCAAACACCTGCGTCATGCCAAGTTTTTCACCGAGAATGAACTTCATATTCTGCTTACGGTCTACTGACTACTGACTACCACAAAACGTTCCGCTGTAGTCCGTAGTCTGTGGGCTGCAATCAAACAAAAAACCGGGCCGCCCCGATCTTAACTATCGGCGCAGATTTTTACGCTTGTGTTACGTACCTGAATACGTTGCACTATGAAATTCCATATCAACCGAGGGTCCGCCCGGAGCGGACAACGAGTGATCCTATGGTGGGTCACTCGAGAGGCTACCGGAGCATAGATGCCATCCGGTAGCTTCCCAAATCACTCACTTTCCAAATTTCCAATTTTCAACAGCAACTGCTCTAAGCGAGGCATTCCTTTCTCCGCGACCGTCGCGGAGCTTTGCTAGCTCGGTCTTCCCGATCGCAATCGGGAAGTAGCAAAGCGAGCGCGAGGGTGAAATCCCGCTGGGGATTTCAACCCGTGTCGCGGGAAAGTGGATGCCGAGCGCCACTACATTTTTACTTCCACATCCACCCCTGCCGGCAAGTTCAGATTCATCAGCGCGTCAATGGTTTTGGGGCTTGGATTCAGAATATCAATGAGTCTCTTGTGCACCCGCATCTCATACTGCTCCCGCGCGTTTTTGTGGACAAACGTCGAACGGTTCACGGTATATTTGTGAATCTCGGCCGGCAAAGGCACGGGGCCAACCACCTCCGCTCCCTGGCGGCGCGCGGTATCCACGATCTGCTTTACCGAAGCGTCAATAATCTTGGCGTCGTAAGCGCGCACTTTAATGCGGAGGCGCTGCCTCGTTTCGTTCTCCGCCTCTTTCGCCTCTTTAACTTTTGCAGCCGACATAGTTTATGAAGGTACCACTCACGAAAACGACCTGCCCCGATACCGGGGCGAGGTCGTATTCATCATTTCAGAATCTTGGTTACCACTCCCGCGCCGACTGTCTTGCCGCCCTCGCGAATCGCGAATCTTTGCTTCTCTTCGAGCGCCACCGGCGCAATCAGCTTCACCACGAATTTAATCGTATCGCCCGGCATCACCATCTCTGTTCCTTGCGGCAGGGTCACCTCACCCGTTACATCGGTTGTTCGAATGTAAAACTGCGGTTTGTAACCGGCGAAAAACGGCGTGTGCCGTCCGCCCTCTTCTTTTGTAAGGATATATACCTCCGATTCAAACTCGGTATGCGGCGTAACGGAACCGGGCTTGGCAATTACCTGCCCGCGCTCCACATCCTCCTTCTTAAGCCCGCGGAGAAGCACCCCGGCATTGTCTCCGGCGATGCCCTCGTCGAGCGACTTATTGAACATCTCGATTCCAGTGACCGCGGTCTTTTGCGTATCCTTCAATCCGATAACCTCCACCTCCTCGCCTACCTTGACCTTCCCGCGCTCCACGCGTCCGGTAACCACCGTGCCGCGTCCCTCAATCGAGAAGACATCCTCCACCGGCATCAAAAACGGCTTATCTACCTCGCGAACCGGATCGGGAACGAAGGTATCGAGCGCATCTGCCAACTCAAGAATCTTCTTGGCCCACTCGTCATTGGTGTCCTTGGCCTCAAGCGCCTTTAAGCCAGAGCCGCGGATAATCGGCGTCGTGTCGCCCGGGTACTCGTACTTCTTCAAGAGCTCGCGAACCTCCGCCTCCACCAGGTCAACCAGCTCCGGATCGTCCACCATGTCCACCTTGTTGAGAAACACCACAATAGCAGGAACGCCAACTTGGCGCGCCAAGAGAATGTGCTCCCGGGTCTGCGGCATTGGGCCATCGGTCGCGGCCACCACAAGAACCGCGCCGTCCATCTGCGCGGCTCCGGTAATCATGTTCTTGATGTAGTCAGCATGCCCCGGCGCGTCAATGTGCGCGTAGTGGCGCTTAGCCGTTTCATATTCCGAATGATGCAACGCAATCGTAATGCCGCGCGCTTTTTCTTCGGGCGCATTGTCGATTTGATTGACATCCTCCACGCGAGCCTTGAACCCAGCCATGTTGAGGATTTTGGTAATGGCCGCGGTCAGCGTGGTTTTGCCGTGATCAACATGACCGATGGTGCCGACGTTTACGTGCGGCTTGGAACGATCGAATTTTTCCGCCATAAGATTGGTAAAAAATTTGTACCGCTCACGATCTAATGACTGCAGTCGCTTTTTGGCCAGGATTGCAGTCGGCAGGCTGTAAGCCGTACAACACTAAATAGAAATAATCAGTCTGCCTTAAGCGAGCAGAACAGCACTTATCTTAACTGAACCGCCGAAAGCCGTCAAGGTTTTGCTAAAGCGGGAGGTCTTCAAGCCGGATTTCGGCGGGGTCGCGCGGTAGAACCTGCGCGCGCCTATCCTCATCTCTGCCATCCATAGAAAGCCTAGCCGCCCCGGGCGTTGGTAAGGTCCAGCTGGTCTTCGGATTTTGCCGGAGATGGAGCCGCGGGATTGGCTCCTGTCGAGCCTCCTTTTAGGCCGCGATAGGCCTCAAACCCCATAATCACGTATGCGGGCTTACCGTCCTCGATAAAAACGAAACGCTCGGAGGGATCGGTCAGCCACTTTTTGATTTCATTCAAGTCCATAATAAGGTGCCGCTACTTTACCAAAATATTCAACAAAATAGCAAGTCTGATGATAATAAAATTTTTATCTTAACAAATTAAGGACGATCGTCCATGTCTTGTTAAGATAAGATTTCTGTGCACGGGGCAGTCGGCGGATGGAGTAATCAGTAACTCCTTGAGCAAAGCATCAATTTCTCAAAACGTTCGATCGACATAGTGACCAAAGATATAGATCGCAATCGGGATCGCAAGGAGACAGGCGAGTGAGA
>Ga0076058_141_pt1 | contig 8529 bp, 8 predicted proteins | sample RifGroB1_FD_68089 | JGI IMG/M metagenome (GOLD analysis project Ga0076058, IMG submission 68089) | Parcubacteria bacterium GW2011_GWB1_52_7
TCATGGTTGGGTTAATTGATAAATATAACCGGCACTGCCCGCACCGCAGACGACCGCCGGGATCAGCCTGTCCGGATCGCCGCTGTTTTCCAGACAAGCCTCAAGCGTGTAAGTTGCGGCCGTGACCTGACTATAAGTGTAGTCCATCCAGGACCCGGCGGTGGCCTTTTCTTTTGGATCAACGGGTAATTTCGCCATATAAGCCGGTATCAGCGCCGTCGCAAAATCGGCGCTTGTCGGATAAGTCTGGGGCATTTGATCATTTTTGAATATCTCCAGCGCGTTTTGTATCTGCTTCAGTTCGCTTTTTCTTTGGATGTCTCTCGCCCTCACTCTCGCCAGGTTAAAATTAAAGGTCGCCAGCGCCGTCAGGGTCGACACAATCGCCATGACCACCACCAATTCAATCAGGGTGAATCCGTCCGGCTTGAGTTTTTTTCTCATGGCCTTGTCAACTGATAATTACAGGTTATCCCCGTTCCGCAGGAAGTCGACAGTCCGGTTTTGATGCCCGGATCGTTGGCATTCTCCAGACTGGCGTAGAGATTAAACCCGGAAGCCGTTTTTTCATAAAAATATACCTGACCCGGAACCGGATCGGCCGGCAGACGCGATAAATATGTTTGGGCCGTTCCCCCAAAATACGCCTTCATCGACCCCCCAAAATTACAAGCGACCAATCCGCTATTGTCGTCGTCGCAAGCCACCATTCTCCCCGCGGCGTCGCCGTCGGGATACGATCCGAAATCATTGACAAAAGCCTCTATGCCCTTGACAATCGTCGCCAGGTCTTGTTTTCTCTGGGTGTCGTGAGACTTGACGATACTAAAGATAAAATTGGACAAACCCGCCGTCGATAAAATCAATAATATCGCCACCACCACCAACATCTCTACCAAAGTAAATCCGGAATTAATCCTCATTGATTCCATTATAGCAATCCCCAGTACCAACTCCACAGGCGACTGCCCCAAAGCAGGGCTATCAATGTACCCAAGACCAAAAATGGGCCAAAAGGGATCGTCTGCCCCAGCTTTTTCCTGCCCAACACCAAGAGAATCAGCGCCGCCAACGCCCCCAGGACAAAAGCCAGGAATACCGCCACCGGCGTTTTTGGCCAGCCTAAAAGCAGGCCCAAGGAAGGCGCCAGCTTCACGTCGCCAAAACCAAAGCCCCGCCCCCGGCTAAAAAACCACAAACCGTAGAAAAAAGCCATCAGCACCAGGCCGCAGATGATCGCCCTCACCAAATCCACGCTCTGCATCAAGCCAAATCCGGTCAGCGATAGCCGATAACCCAAGGCCAATACAAACAGCGAGAAATTGGCGCTGTCCGGTATCAAACCGAAACGCCAGTCGGCCACAAAAACTATCAAAAGCAACATGCCCGTCACCAGCCAAAAGACCGGTTGGAGCAGGGTCCAAGGCTGGCCCACCAAAAGAAAAAATCCCCGCCCGATCAAAAACCACCAGACAAAAAGAGCGCCGGTCAGAAACTCCACCACCGGATACTGCCAGCTGATTTTAATCCCGCAGTGAGTGCATTTCCCCCGGAGCCAAAAAAAAGAAATCAGGGGAATATTATGCTTCCAGGAAATTGTCTTTCTACATTTGGGGCACCTGGACCGACCTGAAAGGGGAGAAGTACCATGGGTTGTCCGATAGATCACCACGTTTAAAAAACTGCCCCAAATTAAACCGAAAACAAAGATAAAAAGGCTTATTGGAAGCACTGCATACACAGGTCGTTGGCCGCTGTATCGTCCGGGCAGGCCGGCGGCACCCCGGTCGCCGCGGCAATTGTTTCCACCGCTCCCGTATCGTCCATTAAATAACTGGTGGTGGCGTCCCGCCTCAAGGCCTTACCCTCCGGCGCGAAACAAACCCTGATTTGTGTCTTTGACCCCGAACTAACCCACAGCGACGTCTGCAATCCGGAAGAATAGGATGTCTTCAACTCACCGTCGGCGATCAAACTATTGGTGATACAGTCGGTCAGCGTCGTTCTGGCGTCCACCGCCGCCGTCCCGCCGATACTATTGGCCGGAACCAGATAATAAGCCGCATCGGCCGCCGTGACCGACTCGCAACCGACCGGAATTGTCCCCGTCCCGTTCCACGGAAAATAACCGTGGGTGGCATAGTAGCGCGTAAAAGCGTTCAGCGTTTCGATCGTCGCGTTTCGATAGTTGGCGTCGCGGGCCTTCTTCAACTGTTCAAAGGGGTCCACCGCCGCCAGCAAACCGGTCGCCAAGATACCCAAAACACCGATAACGACTAATAACTCAATCAACGTAAAACCTCTCCCTGTTCTATTCATATCATTGACTATGAGTAATTAAAACTGGTTTGTCAACTGATAAATCGGCATGATCACCGCCATGACCAAAAACCCCACTCCAATACCCATAATGACCATTATGATCGGCTCAATCGCCGTCGTCAAGGCCTTGACCTTCAGTTCTGACTGGGATTCGTAAAAATCGGCCAGCTTGGAAAGAATTTCGTCCACCTTGCCCGTTTGTTCGCCAACGGCAATCATCTGCGACAGAATCGGCGGAAAGTCGGACGAGATGGCGATCGCGTCCGCCAGTGTCGAGCCTTTTTCCACCCGCACCGCCGCCCGGATAATACCGTCAGCGTAAATCTGACTGCCCAGGGTTCCGGCCACAATCCGCAGGCCATCCAGAATCGGTATCGCCGCCGTCGACAGCAGTCCCATCGTCCGGGAAAACTCCGCCAGGATAATATCCTTTTTTAATGGACCCCAAATGGGAATCTTAAAAATTAATTGTTCGAGAAACAGTGACCCCAGCGCCGTTTTCGACCAGCGCCGGAAAATCAAGAAACTTGCCGCCAGCATCCCAAAAAACAGGTACCAGTAATTAACCATAAAATTGGAAATGCCGATCAATATTTTGGTCGGCAGGGGTAACTGCGCCCCGAAATCCTGATACATCTGGGTCAATTTCGGCACCACAAAGATCATCATGATGAAGGCCACCGCAATCATACCGATAAAAACAATCGCCGGATAAATCAACGCCCCCCGGGTTTTATTCTGAAACTCCCGCTGTTTATCCAGCGTATCGGCCATCTTCTTCATGATCTGATCAAGCACCCCGGCCGACTCGCCGGCCTTAACCAATGCAACATAAACCGGACTGAATGTCCCTTGCGTCTTCTCCATCGCCGTCCCCAGCGAAGAACCGCCTTCGATTTCATTTAGAACCTGATCGACCACCTTGGCCATTTGCGGCCGACTTTGTTCCTTGAGAATTCGGAGCGCCTCAACCAGCGGCAAACCGGAGGCGATCATCGTCGACAACTGCCGGGTAAAGTTGGTTATCTCCTCGAACTTCGGTTTTCCGGTCGAAGCAATTAATTCGTCGAAGACACTCTCTTTCATCTCGTTTAACCCGACAATCGTCAATTTTTTGCCCCGCAGAATCCCGGCCGCCTGCGGCTGGTTGTTGGCCTCGACAATTCCCGCCAAAGAGCGGTTATTCCCATCGATGACGCGATAGCTGAACTTTTTCATTTCAACTCTCCGATCAGGCGCGCCAAGACCGTCGGATGGTTGGCGTATTTGTAAGCCACCTCCTTGTCGACCACGCCCTTGTTGACCAGGTTGGCCAAACTGGTTTCCAAAAGAATCATTCCCAGCTCCTGACTGGTCTGAATAATGTTGTCGATCTGGTGGGTTTTGCCCTCACGAATGTTGTTTTTTACCGCCGGAGTAGAAACCATCACCTCGACCGCCACCGCCCGCTTGCCGTCCACCGCCCGCTTGCCGTCTTTGGCCGGCACCAGCCGCTGACTGAAAACAGCTTCCAGGGACGTTGCCAATTGTGATTTAATTTGTTCCTGCTGTTCCTCTGAAAATGAGTCGACAATCCGGTCAATCGTTTGCGAAGCACTATTAGTATGCAGGGTGGCAAAGACCAAGTGGCCCGTCTCCGCCGTCGTCATCGCCGCCTTCATCGTTTCCAAATCCCGCATCTCACCGACCAGGACCACGTTCGGATCCTCGCGTAGTACCGACTTCAACGCCCGGGCAAACGAATCCGTATCGCCCCCCAGCTCCCGTTGGGAAATAATCGATTTCTTGTTTTGGTAGACAAACTCCACCGGGTCCTCGATGGTAATGATATGTTCGGCCCGGGTAGCGTTAATTTCTTCCAAAACCGCCGCCAGGGTCGAACTTTTGCCCTGGCCCGTCGGTCCGGTCACCAAAATAAATCCCTGGTGCAGTTGAGCAAAAGTGTGACAAATCGACGGCAAATTTAATGAATCAATCGTTGGTATAATTGCCGGAATCAAACGAAATGCGGCCGCCGCCGTTCCTTTTTGGGTGTAGGCGTTAACCCGGAAACGAGCCAACCCGGCAACTTCATAAGAATAATCAATTTCTTTCTCGGCCAAAAACCGTTCCTTCTGGGCGGGATTCATTGTCGCTGTTACCAACCGGCTGGCAGTCGCCGCGTCCAAGACCGGCTCATTCCCAATAAAAGACAGCCGGCCCTGGGTTCTTAGCGCCGGCATTGATCCCACCACCAAATGCAAATCCGAAGAAGCGGTATCAAAAACGATTTTCAGTAAGTCATTTATTTCTGCCATTTTATTTTCGTGTCACTGTGACACCGTGTCACTTTCCTCCTTATATCTGCGCTACTCTGATAACTTCCTCAATTGTGCTGATTCCTTCAAGCGCTTTCAAGTAGCCGTCTTGCTTCATCAGCATCATCCCCTCCACCACCGCCTGCTGTTCGATTGTCGCCGCCGATGCTCTTTCCATAATCAGTTTGGCGATCTTCCCCGAGACGGGCAAAACTTCAAAAATACCAACCATGCCCAGATAACCGGTCTCACTGCACTTGTCACAACCGCGGCCCCGATAAAGGACCATCTCGCCCCCTTTGAAAAAATCACCCAGGACTGCCTTTATATCGGCCAGGACTGCCGCCTCGGGCGGGTACGACTCTTTACAGTTATCACAGATCTTGCGCAGAACCCGCTGAGCCACAATCGCCGTCATCGAACTGGCCAAAAGAAACGGCTCCGACTTCATATCGATCAAGCGGGGAAGCGCTCCCGCCGCCGAGTTGGTGTGGATCGTGGAAAAGACCAGGTGGCCGGTAAGCGAAGCCTGAATCGCCAACTCCGCCGTTTCCTCGTCCCGAATTTCTCCCACCATAATAATATTGGGGTCCTGGCGCAGAAAAGAACGCAAACCGGAAGCAAAAGTCAAGCCCGCCTGGGGGTTAATTTGGACCTGATTGACTCCCGGCATCTGGTACTCGACCGGATCTTCCAGGGTCACAATGTTCACCTTTGGCGTATTGATTTTGGAAATCAACGAATAAAGAGTCGTCGTTTTGCCCGAACCCGTTGGTCCGGTAATCAAAATAATGCCGTGGGGAATAATCACCGCCTCTTCGAGGTTTTTGAGCGCTTTACCCCGCAGTCCCAACTCGGGCAGGGTCGGAATCTTGGCGCTCTTCTTCAACAACCGCATGACCACTTTCTCGCCATAAGTCGTCGGCAGACTGGAAATTCTTAGGTCGACTTCGCCGTCATCGGTCCGGAAAGTAAACCGGCCGTCCTGGGGCAGTCTCTTTTCGTCAATTTTCATATTGGCCAATATCTTGATCCGGGAGACCAAAGAAGCGTGATACTGCCTATCAAGACGGAGCCTTTCTTCCAAAATGCCGTCAATCCGGTAACGGATTCGGGTCACATTCTCCAATGGCTCGATGTGGACGTCGCTGGCCCGATTTTTGATGGCGTATCCCAATATTTTCTTAACAATTTCAACAATTTTCGGCTCTTTGATAATTTGGGCAATGGTTTCCGTCGTGATTACCCCGGAATTTTCCCCCTCATCATCCGCTTCTCCTTTTCTCAAAACTTCAGACACTTCGCCAATCAGGCCCCGAGCGTAATTTTGATCGATCAAACGGGCCAGACGGGCCGGGGAGGTCTGCCAAACCTTGACCCGCATCCCGATCCGCTTTTCCAAAAAGTCGATCGCCGCCAGGTCCTCCGGGTTTTCCATAATGACCGCCAAAGAATTGTCCGTTTTATCAATCGAATAGGGGATTACTTTGTAGGCCTCGGCCAGAGTATTCGGGACCAGGTTGAGCAATTCGGGGGATAAAACCAAAGACGGCTGGTCAAAATAGGGAAGGGCGAGGACTGCCGCCTGCGCCTTTGCTAACACCTCTTCGTCGGTCACCCCCAGACCGGCAACAATCTCCAACTGCTTTTTGTCACTGCTGGCCAATTCCACCCGGGCCTTGGCCGCCTGATCGGCCGTCAATTGACCCATTTCGGCCAAAACCGAAATTAAATCCTTTGCACCGGAAGCAAGCGGGGCAGTCCGAAGGTCCATATCTTAAATGTACAATATAGCCAGCTATGATGCCACTTATCATCGAATCCGACAACCCCGACCTCATCGAAAGTTACCTGGCCGACAAATACTATCTTAGTAATCTGACCAGCGAGGTTGTCCCCGAAAATGACACCATCGGTTTGCCGGCAATTAAGTTCCTGATCGACCGCGCCAAATTCACCCCGGCCCAAAAAAGCCAGGCCGTTTTTCTCATCCGCTCGGGCCACCTGATCACTCCCGCCGGCCAGAACGCCCTCTTGAAAACCCTGGAAGAGAGCAAGCCGGAAGAGCAATTCATCATCACCACCACAAACCACCACCTGCTCCTGCCCACCATTAGCTCCCGCTGTCAGTTGGTCCGCCTCATATCCACTACCCAACCGGCAACCGACCAGCTCTTACTCAAACAACTAATCGCCGGCCTCACCGCTTCACCGGCCGCCATTATCGGGCAGTCAGATAAACTTATTGGCGACCGGCCGCGGGAAAAGCTGGACCAGATCATCGCCGCGCTCAAACAGGCCAACCGCCGCCTGCCAACCAAGAAAAGGATCAAAATAATCTCCCTGGCCCTAACGGCCAGGAGTGATTTAGAAAGAAACATCAATCCGAAATTAGCGATTGATCACTTTCTCCTGACAGCGGCGAAAATTATTCACTAAGGCACTTGCGACGGAGGCTCATTTAGCCTAAAATGAACCCGCTATTATGCCAAACGCTACTAACTACACCGCCAAAGACATCACCGTTCTCGAGGGCCTGGAACCGGTCCGGAAACGGCCCGGCATGTTCATCGGCAGTACCGATGAAAAAGGTCTCCACCACCTCCTGATCGAGATTTTTGATAACTCCCTTGACGAAGCTATCGGCGGCTATGCCAAGGACATTTCCGTTTTCCTCCACACCAGCGGCCTGGTCTCCGTCGCCGACAACGGCCGCGGCATTCCTACCGACATCCACTCCTCCGGTGTTTCCGCTCTCGAACTGGCCATGACCAAACTCCACGCCGGCGGTAAGTTTTCCAGCTCCGTCTACCAGGCTTCGGGTGGTCTTCACGGCGTCGGCGCCTCGGCGGTCAACGCCCTCTCAACCCATCTGCAGGTCATTGTCAAACGCGACCACAAGTTCTTCACCCAAAGCTACAAAATCGGCAAGCCGAACACCGTCGTCAAAGAAATCAGCCGCGAAGCTGCCGCCAAAATTATTCCCGCCTACCAACAGTCATTTCTGGACAATATTTCCGGCACCTTCACCATCTTCAAACCGGATGCCGCTATTTTCAAGAAAACGACCGAATTTGACTATACCTTCATCAAAAAACTCGTCCGCGAGCGCGCCTACCTCGTCGCCGCTGTTTTCATGCATCTTTGGGAAGAAAAATCAGGCCGACACACCAACTTCTACTTCGAGTCCGGCATTCGTTCGCTTCTGGCCCATACCAACCGCCTGAAGAAACCCCTCCACGAAGCTATCCATATGATCGGCACCGCTACCGACAATGCTTATCCCATCGGTGTCGAGGTCGTCATGCAGTACACCGCCGCCTTTTCCGAAACGATCGAAAGTTACGCCAACACCATCAACACCCACGACGGCGGTACCCATCTGACCGGGTTTCGAACCGCCCTCACCAAGGTCATCAAGGATTACCTCACCAAAAATAACCTCCTGGAGGGCAAGGGCGGCAAGGTCGACAGCCTTACTCCCGACGACCTGAAAGAGGGTCTTAGCGCCATCGTCTGGATCAAAATGACCAGTTCCGAGATTCAGTTCGAAAGCCAAACCAAGACCAAGATCAATAACCCCGAAGTCCAGTCCGCCGTTTACCAAATCGTCAAACCGGCACTCGAAACATACTTCGAGGAACACCCCCAAACGGCCAAAACAATCATCGCCAAGGTTCTCCTCGCCGCTCGGGCCCGCCAAGCGGCCCGGGCCGCCCGCGCCGCCATTATCCGAAAAGGCGCCCTGGAAGGCATGACCCTGCCCGGTAAACTGGCCGATTGTCAAAGCAAAGCCCCCGCTCTTTCCGAACTTTTCATCGTCGAAGGCCCCTCAGCCGGTGGATCCGCCAAACAAGGAAGGGATCGGGCCCATCAGGCTATTTTACCCCTCGGCGGTAAAATATTAAAC
>Ga0076058_128_pt1 | contig 8371 bp, 9 predicted proteins | sample RifGroB1_FD_68089 | JGI IMG/M metagenome (GOLD analysis project Ga0076058, IMG submission 68089) | Parcubacteria bacterium GW2011_GWB1_52_7
GCTGGGTCGCGAATTTGGCCCCAAGGTTTTCACGCGCAAAGATTCTCTGTTTTTTTCCAAAGATCACGTGGAGCGGGCGCATATTTTTTATAAAAAATATGGCGGGCGGGCGATAATACTCGCGCGTTTTATCCCGGTGGGGCGTACCCTAGCGCCTATTATTGCGGGGGTGGGGGGGATGCACTATCCGACGTTTCTTTTTTACAACGTAATCGGCGGAGCGATTTGGGCCGTCGGACTCCCGCTGGCGGGGTTTTATCTCGGGAGCGTTATTCCCAATGCCGATCGGTATTTGGTCCCGATTGTGGTGGGCATTATTGCCATCTCTGTATTGCCCGGGCTTATCCATTTTCTGAAGAATGGGGAAAGCCGCCGGCAGATGGCGTCCTTCATCAGAGAGCGTATCTTGAGACGTCGATAGTTCGTGCTCTGCTGGTGTGTCTTTATCATTCGGCGGACAGAGTAAAACAGTTTTTGTCAATGCTGACGAATGGGCTAGCAGTATGTTAGGATGCGCCTAATTAATTACCAAACATTACTTTTATGCATATGACTTATTCGGTAAAGCAGTTCTTTGGCGCAATCATAGCCGCGATTATTGTCGCCGGCGCGGCGGGTTATTTCATGGGCAAATCTTCTGTAGCGCCGTCGCAGACAAACGGGGCTGCCCAAACTAACAGCAGTGGTTTAGGTTCGTCCGCTGGTACGAGTTTTATCCTCGGTAAAAACGCTATCGCCGTAGAGGATCAAGCCCCCGGCAATCAGGTTACGATATCAACGGCGGTATTTGGCGAGGGCGGCGGTTGGGTGGCGATTCATGAGGACCGCGAAGGAAAACCCGGAAATATTTTAGGCGCCCAGGTTTTCCCGGCGGGCGAGACTAGGGATGGTTTTGTGGATCTTTTACGCCCAACGGTTAGGGGAGTCTACTATGCGATGCTTCATCGCGACGACGGAGATCGCCAGTTTGATCATGCAAAAGACGCGCCTATCACCGATAACACGGGGAGCGTTATCATGATGCGGTTTGTCGTGGGCGATGAGGCTTCAGAGGCGCTCTAGGCCGAACGAATTTTCGATAGATCTATAGCTTGCCAATGCATTTGGTTATTTCTGTATGACATCAACGCCCGAAGCAGATTTTGAAACCATGATCGCCGATGCAGTTAACGCGCTGCCGGAGCAGATCCGCGCCAAAATCAAGAACGTGGCTTTCTTGATTGATGCCGAAAAGCGCGGGAATCTCCTCGGGCTATACCATGGCTTGCCTAATCCACTGAAGCCGTTTGCGCCAAACGCTCTGCCAGACACCATTACGATTTACCAGCGCGTTGTCGAGACTGAAGCCAAAAGGCTCGGCGAGCCGGTTGCGAAAGCGGCGAAGCGCGTGGTATGGCACGAGATTGGGCACTATTTCGGATTTGGCGAGAAAAAAATTCGCGAGCTTGAGAAAAAGTGGGAAAAAGACAAAAGACTCGAATAGACGCAAGCCCTCGGTACTGGTATAAATACTTTAATGAAACCGTTTCTTGTTTTAATTTTCGGCCCGCCGGGTTCGGGCAAATCCACCCAGGCGGAGAATGTCGCAAAAAAATTCGACGCAGTTCATGTTGATACCGGCGAACTACTGCGCCGAATTTTACACGATCCCGCGCGCCAGCATGATCCTAAGATTCGAGAAGAGCGCATCAAGCATGAAACGGACGGCCAACTGAACGACTCTTTATGGGTAGGCGGAATTGTTAATGATGAGCTAAGAAAACTCGCAACCGATGGAAAAAGCGTTGCCTCTTCCGGATTCCCCCGCACAATTTTTGAAGCCGAGATCGAATTGCCGGTTATGCGGGAGCTTTTTAGGGAGCGGATTTTCGCTTTTATTCTGCGGGTCGGTGAGGAGACGTCGCTTTTTAGGAATTCCCGCAGGAGAATTTGTACCAAGTGCCATAAACCGCATCTCTGGTCCGAAGAAACCAAGAATATAGAGTTTTGCGCAGGTTGCGGCGCCGCTTTGACGACACGGCCGGATGACAAACCCGATGTAATCAAAAAGCGCCTGGATGTTTATAAAAAGCGAACGCTGCCCCTTTTTAATTATTTCGAGTCGCGGGGCTTAAAGCTCGCTGAAGTTGACGGAGAACTGGCGCCTGAGGCGGTGTTTGACTCGATCCAATCAAAACTTTCCGAGGCATTGCCGCAATGATTACGATTAAAAAACCCGAGGAGCTTGAGACTCTCCGCGAGGGAGGGCGGCGGCTCGCGGGCGTGCTTTCGGAGATAGCGGAGGCGGTGAAGCCCGGCGTTTCAACCTCCTTTTTGAACGACTTGGCGGAACGGCTGATTCTGGCCTCCGGCGGCGAGCCGTCGTTTAAGGGGTACAATCCTTACGGCGCCAAGGCCGCTTATCCCGCGGCGCTATGCGTTTCTATCAACGATGAAGTGGTGCATGCTATTCCCAAACATAGCCGGGTATTGGTTGAGGGCGATATTGTCGGGCTTGATATCGGGATGTGGTGGCCCGGAGAAAAATTAAAAATTAAAAATGAAAAATTAAAAATGACGAGGGTGATGGCGACGGATACGGCAGTTACCGTGGGCGTGGGGAAGATTTCGCCACAGGCGGAAAAGTTAATCCGCGTGACCAATGAATCGCTTGCTATCGGTATCCAAGAAGTGCGCGCGGGCGCTCATATTGGAGACATTGGCGCCGCGATTCAGGCGCATCTTGAAAAAAACGGACTCGGGGTGGTGCGGGATCTGGCGGGGCACGGGGTGGGATACGCGGTACACGAAGATCCGTTTGTGCCGAATTTTGGGAAGCGCGGCGAGGGGCTTGTCTTAAAAGAGGGGATGGTTTTGGCGATTGAGCCGATGGCAACCGAAGGGGTCTGGAAGGTAACGCTGGATGAAGACGAGTGGGCTTACAGGACCGTGGATGGCAAACTGGCGGCGCATTTCGAGCATACTGTCATCGTTGGCAAAAACGGCGCCGAGGTGGTGACAACGGCATGAAAATCAAAATGCAAAAATCAAAATGCAAAATTTTGGTATCCCTTCGCGATGATTTCAAATTTCTGGTTTTTTATGAAGTATCTAGGCATTGATTACGGCAGAGTAAGGGTTGGGACGGCGGTTTCAGACGAGGAGGGCAAAATCGCCTTTCCTAAAAGCGTTTTGAAAAACACCGGCGTAAGCGCACTTGCGGATGCCATGGCGCGCTTGGCTGGGGCGGAAGCGGCTTTGGAGATAGTGCTTGGTTTGCCCCGAGCTGTCCCGGGGATGGACGCGAGCCTGCGGGACGAGATTCAACATCTGGCGGATATCATAAAAAAGCAATATCAGATTCCCGTATCGTTTCAGGACGAGTTTTTTACCACCAGGATAGCCGAGGAGCATTCGGCAAAAAACGCTGACGCCTCGGCCGCGGCGCTGATTTTGCAGAGTTTTTTGGATCGGCAAAGTAAGGTATTATAAACGAAAGCTCGTTTGGGGCCAACTTAAGGAAGCTCTAAGCGAAGATAGCTTTTCTGGAAACCTGCCTACCGGCAGGCAGGCGCTCGTCCGAGGAGTTCGCATGGTTCGTCCCGATCCGCTAATCGGCGGAGAGGGACGAAAACTTGGAGAGTGGCGAATCCGAAATCCGCGCTGGGGATTTCGGATGTTTCCCAAAAAGCTATCGAGCTCACACTATGCATTTATCCTGGATTATCCCGGCCTATAACGAAGAACGGCGCATAGAAAGAACGGTGCGCGAGGTCGAGAGCTACCTCCGCGCCAAGAATTTTGATCACGAAATTCTGGTTATTGACAATGGGTCGCGGGATAAGACCGCGGAAATTGTAAAACGACTGGCCGGAGAGATCCCAACGCTCTCTTTGTTTATGGTTCACGAAGGCGGCAAGGGGGGCGCCGTTAAAAAGGGGATGCTTGAGGCTAAAGGAGAGATCCGCCTTTTTTCCGATGCCGATAATTCCACCTCGCCGGATCACTTTGATAAGATGGCGCCGCTTTTTGCCGAAGGGTGCCAGATGGTGATTTCGTCGCGCGACAGAAAGGACGCCGCGGGCGCGGGGCGCGACGTGGAAGAACCGTGGTACCGCGAGATTTTGGGGAATATGGGGAATCTCGTTATACAGACTTTCGGCGTCTGGGGTATTTGGGATACACAAAACGGCTTCAAGGCCTGTACGGCCGCCGCCGCAGATAAGATATTTTCTCAAACGAAAATATCTGGATTCGCTTTTGACATTGAAATGCTGGCTTTGGCGCGTAGATTCGGTTACAAGGTTGCCATCATACCCGTGAAATGGAAATTTGATCCCGACAGCAAGGTAACTTTAGGAGCGTACCTTTCCGTATTTCTGGATGTCTTTCGCATCCGCTGGAATTTAATCCGCGGCGCCTATGCCAAAAATTAACGGGGAGATCCATAAAAAGTATTCCGAGCTTCGGCAAGACATTGTTTCCGGGGACTGGGTGGTGATCGCCACGGGAAGAGCCCGCCGGCCCAGCGACTTCGCCGCCAAGCCAAAATTTCCAGCGAAGAAGAACGGCAAAAAGAATTGTCCCTTCGAAGAACTTGAAGACGACGCGCTTCTGATTATTACGAAAGACAGAGGTCAATTTCATGATCTCTGGCAAGCCGGGCCTAAAGCCAAAGATTGGTTTGTTGAGGTTATACCCAACAAGTTCCCCGCTTTTACGCCGCGCCAAACCTGCCCCTCGGTGGTCTCGGAAGGGCTCCGCCGCCTAATAGACGGGGTCGGTTTTCATGAAGTGATTGTCACGCGCCCGCACGACCGTTCCATAGCGCTGATGTCGGCGGAAGAGACGGGCCTTCTTGTGCGGGCCTACCGCGAGCGATTCAAAACGCTTAGCCCCGAGCAGTGTGTGCAGTATATTTCGATGATTCATAACCACGGCCCGGAGTCGGGCGCCTCGATTGTCCACCCGCATTCGCAGCTGATCGCCATTCCCGTGATTCCGCCGGATGTCTCCCGGTCGCTCGCGGGATCCGAGCGCTATTTCGGGGGGAAAAAAGCTTGCGTGCACTGCGCCATGATCGATTTCGAAACGAAAGAAAAAGCGCGGGTTATTTTCGAGAATGATGACTTCGTCGTCTTTGCGCCGTATGCTTCCAGGGCTGCGTTTGAGATCAGAATATTCCCCAAAATTCACCGCGCCGAGTTCGAAACAATTTCCGAGGATGAAATTCTCCCGTTTGCCGAAGCCCTCCAGCGCTCGCTGACCGTGCTTTACCACGGCCTCAATAATCCCTCATATAACTTTTTTATTCACACCGCGCCCACCGACGGCAGAGACTACGGTTATTATCACTGGCATCTTGAGATTTTTCCGAAAACTTCAATCTGGGGCGGGTTTGAGTTCGGTACGGGCATTGAAATTTCGACTATCGCGCCGGAGGATGCGGCCGCGTTTCTCAAGAGCGTCAAAATTCCTAATGGAGCATGAACCAGCGTTTCGTTGTCGCCAACTGGAAGATGAATCCGGAGACCGAGGCCGAAGCCGTCGAACTTTTCGGCGCGACCCGCGATGCCGCCAAAACTGCGCCGTCCGTTACGGTAGTGGTCGCGCCGCCATTTACCTTTCTTTCTCCGATTGAGCATCGTTACGGACTGGCTAATGCCGAAACGCGCCGCGAGGCCAAGATTCATCTCGCCGCCCAGGATCTTTTTTGGGAACGCGACGGCGCTTACACCGGCGAGGTTTCGGGCGCGATGGAGAAAAACATCGGGGCGACGCACGTTATCGTGGGGCATTCCGAAAGGCGGCGGGTGCTCGCCGAAACCGATGAGATGGTCGCCAAAAAATTAAAAAAAGCGCTGGAGTTCGGATTGGTTCCGATTCTTTGTATCGGTGAGAATGAGCGGCTGGGCGGGGAGATTCCGGAGCGTGTCGGCGATGAGTTAAAAAGCGCGATGGCGGGGCTCGAGCCGAGCGAGCTTCGGCGCATCATCATCGCTTATGAGCCGGTGTGGGCGATTGGCTCGGGCAAGCCGGACACGCCGGAAGGGATGCTTTCGGCCGCGATTTACATTCGCAAAATTTTAACGGAAATATTCAGCCAAGATATTGCAACCCAAGCCCCGATCCTTTATGGCGGCTCCGTTAATTCCGCCAATGTCTCAAGTTTTTTCACCGAAACTTCTGGTCAAGTCTCGGGGGTTCTCGTCGGCGGAGCAAGTCTTGACTCTCACGAGATCGCGGCGATTATTACCGTTGTTGGGCGTCTTTCGATTATCTCAATCGTTTGAGCGCGCCACGGATATGTATTTCCACCATATCGAGAGCGCCGCGAAAAACGGGAGAATAAATAAGAGATATTTTAATTCAACAAGCAACTTCAAAATCCAAGCCGTGAATCCCGCTTCGTGGATGAAAACCAGATCCGCGATGGCGTACTTTCTGCCCGCCGCCAAGATAAAGGGATACTTTTTTAACGGATAAAACAGCCGCTTGGTTTTGCCTTTTATATCCGCCAATATGTTCGAAGCCGCTATTTTAGCTTGGGATTCGGCAACCAAAGCGTTCCACGGCAGCGGGCGGCTTGTACTCGGATTAATGAAAGCGGCGTTATCTCCAATGGCGAAAAGTTTTGGTTCTACCTCAAGGTATGAATTCACCGGGACGGATTGTTTTGGTGTAAGTTCCATCCCCAATGTTTTCAAAACGCTGGCTGCTTGCACCCCGCCTGCCCAAACAAGCACTGTATATGGCAGGTACGCGCTGCCTTTTAACATAACTTGATCTTTCTCGACGGCGGTGATAGCGGTGTTGGTTTTGATCGCGACGTTAAGACATCCCAGGCGCTGGCGGGCGCAATCTATCACCCATTTGTCAAATCCCGCCAGAATTTCCGGCCCGGCTTCTGCCAGTGTCACTTCAATCTTGCATGCGCTCGGGGCATGATCTTTTTTGTGCAGTACACGGATAAAATTTTCAAACTCTGCCGCGACCTCGACTCCCGAAGCCCCCCCGCCAACGACTACAATCCGCGCCACCGCCTCGTTGGCCTCAATTACATCTTGTATCCGGTCGCGCAGCTTTACCGCATCGGCAAACGTTTTTAGGGGATAACTGTGCTCTTTGGCGCCGGGGATGTTGAAATAGCTGGTTTCCGCGCCGAGCGCCAGCACCAGGTACTCGTATCCTAGCGTCTCGTCGTTATCAAAACGCAGTAGCGTCCTGTGAAAAATATCAGCGAGCGGGATGGTGATGGACGACTTTACATAATCCAGCGCGTGGCGTCCCTGGGGGATGGCGGCGATTTCGTAGATCGCCGGCGTATAAAGATGCGAGTGATGGTTATTGACTATGATAATCTGGTATTCTCGGCGCAGTTTGGGGTTTCGCGAAAAAGCCTTATTTAAAAAGAGCGCAGCCGTGATGCCGCCGAATCCCGCGCCCGCGATAACGATTTTCTTTTTTGTGGTTTCCATTTATATTTCTATGGTCATTATACCAGCATTCGGTTACAATAGAGAATAGTTATGCCGATACGAAGCGTTAAGTCCGCGAATCTGCGAGGTAAGAGGGTTATCATCCGCGTTGATATGAACGTGCCCTTCGACCATCACGGGCGCATCCGTGATGATTTTCGCATCCGTGAGTCTCTGGCGACGATTCGCTTAGTGCTTCGGCGCGGCGGCTCGGTTTTGGTCTTGCTCCATCGGGGGCGGCCCGCGGGGCGCGACAAGAATTTATCTGTCGTTCCCATTGCCAGGCGCGCAGCCAAGATTCTGGGCATGGACGTGCGAATTGTTTCCGATCCGATTCGCGAACGGCCAGACAAATATAAAAATGCACGGGTGCTTTTTTCCGAAAACATCCGTTTTTTTGATGGCGAGCAAAAAAATTCCAAGGAATTCGCCAAGAGACTGGCCGATTGGGGAGATCTTTATGTGAACGACGCATTCGCGGTTTCGCACCGGAGAGCCGCTTCGGTGGTGGGAATTCCGCGCTATCTTCCGGCCTATGCCGGGCTGCTGGTGGAAAAGGAATTACGCGGGTTGGCTCCCTTAAAGCATCATCCACGCCGTCCTTTCGTTGTCATTCTCGGAGGCGCCAAGGCCGAGACCAAGATCCCCTACATAGCACCCCTGCTTAAAAAAGCCGATAAGCTTATCGCAGGAGGGGTGATCTTGAACACGCTTTTGGCTGGCTGGGGGCATGAAACGGGAAAGTCCGTGGTGGAAAAATCGCAACTCTCCAATGCCAAAAAACTTAGCCGCGCGCGCCGATTATTAATCGCCGATGATGTTTGCGTATTGGGCGGCGATATGGCGAAGGGTTCCATGTGCACTATCCCGCTGGCATCGGTTGGGGCGAGTGATTACATTCTTGATGTGGGCCC
>Ga0076058_129_pt2 | contig 7082 bp, 4 predicted proteins | sample RifGroB1_FD_68089 | JGI IMG/M metagenome (GOLD analysis project Ga0076058, IMG submission 68089) | Parcubacteria bacterium GW2011_GWB1_52_7
ATTGTAATTTTGATTTTTGATTTTTGATTTTTGATATGAATAAGTCTTCCCCCGACCTCCACGGCCCCTTGATGAATTGGATCATGAGAACGCGCTTGCCTTCGCCAACCGCGCGGAGAGCTTGGCCGAGGGCTGCTGTGGTTTTACCTTTCCCGTTCCCCGTGTTTATGATAATCACACTTTTTATCCCCGCTTAGGCTTACTACATTTCTTTCCAACAACATCCTTACATTCTCAAGTTTGTAAGTATGTGGTTATCGCCCGTGATGGCCTTTATATATTATTATCTAACCCACGGAGACACTTTCTTCAAAACTTGATCAAACCCCGGCAATAATTTTAATTTCTTCGCTTCGCCAAGTTTAATCCATCTGTAATTTTTCGCTTCCCAGTCAAGTTTAATTTTATCTGTCGCAACCTCGATCAGCACGGGATGGACAATCCATGTCTTTTTGTACTTCGGCGCATCTTGATGAAATATCCCGCACAATCGAATCTTTTTAACCATACTTGCTGGTATCCCCAACTCTTCTCGAATCTCCTCCTCAACCTTCTCTGGGAAACTTTTCTCGTCATCCAGAAACCCGGAAATGCCGTTCCAATAGCCGGGGTAGAAATTTAATGCTTTGCTTCTCTGCACTACCAGAATTTTATCGCGGTATTTAACGACATAGTTCATCACCGGCGCCCAGCGCGCGTTGGTGTAATCAATTTGCCCCGGTTTTAGCTTGAATTTCATTTTTTTCATTATTCTAATGCCATGACACTTTTTATATTTCTTGCCGTAACCTCACGGATTTTTTAAAGGCCCGATCCCGATCCGCCTCCGCCAGTTGGCGGATGGCGGACGGAATCGGGCCCCTCCCAAGCCCGCCTAAGTTTTCGAACACCGCGCTTCGAAAATTTAGGCGGGCAAGCTCTCGCTCAAGTGAAAATTTTTCTTCGCGCCTCCATTTTGATTGCCCTTCGGGCTTAAACGATCCCACCGCCAGCCCGACGAAGAAAAATTCCCACTTTTCACTCGTAACCCCCCCTACTTGATCAAAGCGCAATGCGTTACCTCTAGAAAATATTTTAGCGAATATCGCTTTTCTGAAAACCTATCTACTGCCTGCCTGTCGGCAGACAGGGCAGGCAAGCGCTTTATAGACAACTAGCCATAGCCCCCGAGCCGAAGAACCTCTTTTCAAAACGCTCGACCGACGCAGTGACCATGGTTTCGCCGTTAGGCGAATCGCAAGGAGGTCGGCGAGCCTGATTTTCTCGGTGGGAAAATCAAGCGTTTTGGAAAAAACGGTTCGAGGCTAGACGCACCCGCCCGATGACTGCCCGCACTGGAGGCACGTCTTGCAGCTGCCGGTTTGCACCATCATCCCGCCGCACATACGGCAGACCGTATCGGCAAAAACCATTTTAGTTTGCGGCGCTCTCGAAGCCGGCTCGGTTTCGATTGTTGCGGCTTGGATAACCGGCGGGCTCACCGCGTGCGCCACCCCCTCCGCGTCGTAATCCGCGATCCCCAATTCAAAAAGGTCGCCATTCTCCAAAAATCTCTTCGCCAGGTAGCGAAAAATATAGTCGGTGATTGAATAAGCAATCGGAATATCGGGGTTTTCCGTAACCCCCGCCGGCTCATACCGCCCGTAGATATACTTCGAAGCCAGTACCTTTAACGGCACCCCGTACTGCAGCGCGATCGAAACGCTGATGGCGAACGAACCTAAAAGACCCTGCAGTGTGGATCCGTGTTTTGATAGAGTAATAAAAATTTCCGCCAGCGTCCCGTCGCTGAAAGTCGAGTAGGTAAAGTAACCCTCATGCCCGGCAATCGAGAACTTATGCGTTTCGGAGGAGCGCGTCGGCGGCAAGCGGCGCTTGGTGGGCGAAAGCGGCAATCTTTGTTCTTTTGCGACGCTCCCCCCCTTGCCGGAAGAGGACATCAAGGGCTGGGCCGCCTTTGATCCGTCGCGGTAAATCGCGAATGCCTTGATCCCGACTTTCCAAGCCATCATATAGGAATCCATGATCTCCTGCGGTGTGGTTTCATGCGGCATGTTGAAAGTCTTGGAAATGGCGCCGGAAATAAACGGCTGGGCCGCGGCCACGATCCTGATATGCCCCTGCCACGAAATCGAACGCTTGCCGTTGGCCGGTGCTACGGCGCAGTCAAAAACCGGCAGGTGCTCGTCTTTTAAATTCGGCGCGCCTTCAATAGTGCCTTTTTCCTGGATGTATTCGATTATCTGATTAACCTCATCGGCGGAATAGCCGAGCGTCGCAAGGGCTCGCGGCACAACTTGGTTCACAATCTTCATGTAGCCGCCGCCGACCAGCTGCTTCATAGCGATATGCGCGAATACCGGCTCAATTCCCGTGGAATCGCAATCCATCATAAAAGCAATCGTTCCAGTGGGCGCGATAACCGTTACTTGGGAATTGCGCACCCCGTATTGTTCCCCAAGCGCCACCGCCTCATCCCAAACGGTCCTTGCCGCTGCTGCAAGCGCCCGATCGGCGACATACTCCCCTCTGATTTCAGACACTTTGGCACGATGCTTTAAAAGCACCCGAAGCATCGGCTCTTTGTTTATCTCATACTCGGGAAACGCTCCCACGCGGGAGGCCAAGACCGCCGACTGGCGATAGCTCTCACCTGTAAGGAGCGCGGTGATGGCGCCGGTCCAGGCGGCCGCCGCGGGAGAGTCATAGGGCAATCCGATGGAAAGAAGCATGGCTCCCAAGTTGGCATAGCCCAAGCCCAGCTCGCGGAACTTGTGGGCGTTTTCGCCGATTTTTTTTGTGGGGTAGGAGGAGCCATCAACTAGAATCTCTTGAGCCGTAATCATAATGCGCACCGCGTGCCTGAAAGCACCGACATCGAAAGTGCTGTCGTCCTTGAGAAACTTCATCAAATTGATGGAGGCCAAATTGCAGGCCGAGTTATCGAGATGCATATACTCGCTGCATGGATTCGAGGCGTTAATGCGCCCCGTATTGGCGGCGGTATTCCAATCGTTGATGGTAGTATCGAACTGGATCCCCGGGTCACCCGACTCCCAGGCCGCCTCGGCAATCTGGTGCATGAGGTCGCGCGCCTTATAGGTGTCGGCCACCTCGCCGGTGGTAACGTATCTGGTGAACCAATCGCCGTCTGATTCCACCGCCCGCATGAATTCATCGCCCACCCGAATAGAGTTGTTGGCGTTCTGATACTGGATCGAATTCCACGCCTCATTATTCAAATCGGCCATGTTGTACCCCGCCGCCATCAAGGCCCGGATCTTTTTCTCCTCCTCCGCTTTGCATTTAATGAACTCCACCGCGTCCGGATGATCAATATTCATCACTACCATCTTGGCGGCGCGCCGCGTGGTGCCGCCCGACTTAATCATGGAAGCGACCGAATCCGCCCCGCGCATGAAAGCCAGGGGACCGGAAGAGGCGCCGCCGCCGGAGAGCGACTCGCGCGAGGAACGAAGCGGCGAGACATTGACTCCCGCGCCGGAGCCATACTTGAAAATCATCCCCTCGTTCCGAATCCACTCTAAAATTGACTCCATCGAATCCTCTACGTTTAAGATAAAGCAGGCGGAGCATTGGGGGTGCTCCTTCACGCCGACGTTAAACCAGACCGGGCTGTTAAACGAAGCCTGTTGGAACAGAAGAATGTGGCGCAACTCATCGGCAAACGTTTCCGCTTCCCGTCTATTCTTAAGATGCCCGAACTTCTCACCCCAAGTCTGGATCACGCCTACCACCCGATCGATCATCTGGCGCAGAGAGTTTTCGCGGACCGGCGTCCCTACTTTACCGCGGAAGTATTTGGTCGAAACAATCTGAACCGCGTTTTGCGACCAGAATTCGGGAAATTCCAGATTGTCGAGCTCGATGGCCGACCCGTCAAGATGCCTCATCTTGACAGAACGTCTAACCCATTTCACCGTATCGTAAACCGGCGTCTTGCCGCTAGTAAAATAGCGCTTAATTTGGGCATCGGGAGCCCTCACCGAACGCTCCTCGGCGGTTTTTAATTTTGCTTCTGCCATATGTTAGGGTAAGGCGAGTGGGCAGCGGTTCGAACGCACCGACTTCTGTCTTTGTAAGCTAAGATCCGTAGACAGATTTTTCTGGGGTTGAGGACTTCGAGAGTCTCTGGAGACAAAAAAACACCAACGAGTGAGACGCAACTTGTTAAAACCCGCGAGCGCTTGGTGCCTGGCCGAAATTCCCGATTGCATCCTCCGTTCCCCGGCTCGAAAATGCAACGAACACTTTGCCTGCTGTTTGTGAATGATAAAAAAGTATATGTATGATACTCCCCGCTCTACGCCCCGCAACGCCGTGTTATCCACAGCGGCCAATTTTCACAAAATCATACAAGTATGAATTTAGTTTTTAACTGTTCTAAAAACTGATAGCCCCCGGAACGAAGATGGCGTTTTAAAAACGCTCGCGCGACGAGTCGGCATGGTCTCCGCCCACGGCGGAGCGACGAGGAGCGCGGCGAATCAAAAACCCTCGCTGGAGGGTTTTTGATGTTTTTTAAAACGTCATCGAGAGACTATTTTTTGCGTCGTAAAAACGCCGGCACCGCGTCCCACTCGTCCTGCTTCTCCTCCGAAGACACCGAGACCTCGCGCTTGATAACCTCCTCGGCGAAAACCGACATCCTTTTGACCTCGGGCCGCTCCTCTTTCCTCGTTTCGTGCGGGAAGCCCGTTGCAATCACGGTCACTTTTACCTCGCCCTTCTTTAATCGCTCGTCATGCACCGCCCCGAAGATGATCTTGGCTTCTTTATCGACATTCTCCGTGATGACCTTGGCGGCTTCATTTATCTCCCACATCGTCAAATCCTGCCCACCGGAAATATTGAATAACACCCCTCTGGCTCCGTCAATGGCAATGTCCAAAAGCGGCGAATTAATGGCATTTTTTGCCGCCTCCATAGCGCGTTCCTCGCCCGCGGCCACGCCCACCCCCATAAGGGCCGACCCCGCGTCTTGGAGAATCGCTCTGACATCCGCGAAGTCCACGTTCACGATCCCCGGCAGAGTTATAAGGTCGGAAATCGCCTGCACCGCTTGGCGCAGGACCTCGTCGCACATATCAAAAGCTGACGTCAGCGAGGTTTCGCGAGTAATGATCTTCAACAGATTGTCATTGGGAATCTTGATTAAGGCATCCACCCGCTCTTTCAGTTGCGCGATGCCCTCTTCCGCAATCCGCATGCGCTGGGTGCCCTCAAAGGTAAAGGGGGTGGTGACAACCGCAATGGTGAGAGACCCGGCATTCTTGGCAACCTCCGCCACAATGGGTGCTGCGCCCGTATTCGTCCCGCCGCCCATGCCGCCGACGATAAAGACCATATCCGCTCCTTTCAACGCCTCATGAATTTCGTCGCGATTTTCCTCCGCGGCCTGACGCCCGATATGCGCGTTCATGCCGGCGCCGAGACCCTTCGTTAAATTTTTACCGATGTGAATTTTTTTGTTGGCCCGGGCGTGATGCAAATCCTGCGCGTCGCAGTTGATGGCGATAAAATCAACGCCGTGAATTTTGTGTTCCACCATGCGCGTGACGGCGTGATTTCCCGACCCGCCCGGCCCTACGACCTTGATCCTGGCGCTTGATTCCAAATCTGGTTTTGCTTGTGGCATATTTTGAGAAAATAAAATGCCCTTCACAGAATTCCAAATTTATGTTCCTATTTGGAACCCCGCAAGGAGCAAGAGTAAGTTTCTAAAGATACCCTACGTTAGCACGACTGGCTTTTTCTTGGCAAGGGCGCTCGCTAGGCATTTTTTCTTCACGCCTCCATTTTTAAACGCTCGCCTGCGGCGAGCATCAAAGAATCCCACCGCCAGCCCGATGAAGAAAAAATGCCTAGCTTCGCTTGAGGAGTTTTTAAGGGAAAAAGAGGCTGTAAATCTTCTGAAGCCAAGCCGGCGTTTTTGACTCATGGGTGTCCGGAATCAAAGACATCTCGCCGGACTCGCGAAGTTTCCCCCAAAGCACAAGCCCCGCGGCGGTAGCCAGAGTCTGGCGATCGCGTTCGTGAATCTCGTCGGCAAAAACCTGCAAATCGCCGAGAGCCGCGGGCAGGCGCAGTTCTCTTTTGGCAAGCTCAACCACGCCGGGGATTCGCGCGCCGCCGCCGATAAGAATTACGCCCGCCGGCAAAAGCTGGGTGCGATTGATTTTCTTGAGCTCTTTTTTTATCAATTCAAAAATGTCGGTAAACCTGGCCTCGATAATTTCGGCAATCTCTCGCCGCGGCACAATGGTTTCGTCATCGGAGGAGAACTCACTCATTTTTATCATTTCTTTTTTCCCGATTTCATCCGGCAGGGCGTGCCCGTATTTCAACTTAATCATCTCGGCTACATCAACGGCTGTCCGCAAGACAATCGCGATGTCGTTGGTAATATGCGAAGCGCCGTAAGGAAATCCGCCGGCATGCGCGAGACGCCCTTCTTCAAAAACGGCGAAATTCGTCGTGCCGCCGCCGATGTCAACTAAAAGCGCCCCCAGTTCTTTTTGCCGCTTGGTTAAGACGGCCTCGGCCGCCGCCAAGGGAGAAAATACGCACTCGCGAATAGACGACCCGGCCCCCATGACGCACTTGGTCAGATTTTTAACCGAAGAAACAGACACGTCCACAATCAGGGCATCAACCTCGAGCCGCACGCCGTTCATGCCGACCGGATCCTTGATGCCGCCTTCGTTGTCCACCCGAAATTCCCGCGGAACAATATGCACAATCTCGCGATTTGGATTTTTGGGTATAAAAGTTTCGGCCGCATGCACCACGCGCTGGATATCCTCCTCGGAAATTTCGCCGTCGGCACGGGAAACCGCCACCACTCCGCGCGAGGCGCTGATAGAAAGATGCGGCCCGCCGATGGCAACATAGGCGGCCCTGGGAGAGATTTTGGCCTCGGCTAGAGCCTCCTCGAGCGACGCGCGAATCGAGTTCGTGGCCTCAAGAAGATCAATCGCCACGCCGCGGCGGATCCCCGCAGCAGGCGCAATCCCAATGCCTAAAACCCGAGGCGTTCCTTCGGAAGGAAACTCGGCAAC
>Ga0076058_139_pt1 | contig 6177 bp, 8 predicted proteins | sample RifGroB1_FD_68089 | JGI IMG/M metagenome (GOLD analysis project Ga0076058, IMG submission 68089) | Parcubacteria bacterium GW2011_GWB1_52_7
CAGAGCATTTGTCCTCAACTTACCCGCTGGCCTAGCGGATCCGGCGCTGGTCTAGATTTGAGACTCCCAGCGCGTTTACCCGACGTCCACCCCATCGGGCAGTCTTTTCTCCGGCGTTCATCACGCGGGAGAAAGCGGTAATTATTAGCGCCGCGTCGCCCTCCTCTGTTTTGGCCGCCACACCACTAGTTGTTATGGTGTTATGAGGCCACGCTACTAAGCATGCTCGGCGTGATGACATCATGCTCTACAGTAAAGAGTCGCGATAGAACCATGCGCCCATGCTTCTCGGCATGTGCTCGAGCTTGGTCGGTTGCTTCCTCGTCGGTGCGTGCCTCGAGGGTCGTCCAGACATATGAGGTCTCCCAGCCATCATCGCCCTTGTAGCCATACTGGCCTCGGTAGGTTCGCTTCACGAACGTCGCAACGTATTGCATGGGCGACCTCCTTAGCCTCCACACCAAGTTAACGCGAGTAGACCATGCGACCCAGGAGATACACGCTACCAACGGTCTCGCCTCGTTTATACGCGCTCTCTTGCGCTTCCCGTATCGCTTCTTCGTCAGTCGCAACATCAATGAACTCGAAATCGCGATGCGGGCCGGTTTGTGTTTTGAAGGTCGCGATGTACATGCGCTTCCTCCTTATTGTATTTTTCCCTTCTTTCTCTTGTTCTCGTTTTTGTTGTTCTGAAATCAATCTGACAGAAATTAAATACAAGTCGGAACCCAGCGCCTTTTTTACCAGTAGTTCCATCGCGGCACGCTTCGCGCCGTAAGGGGTTGGCTATTCGCCACCGCATGCCGCATCTGCGAAACAACTATATATATGTTGCTCGAGAGATGTATCGGCTTCGGTCTCGTAAAAAAGGAGCTGGATTCGCGACGTTGTACTCAAAAAATCTGCTCCGCCAAATGGCGGATTGATTTTTTGAACAACGTCGGAACAGTTGGAATTTTTCCAGGTTATTCCCAGCACACAAACAACGTCGGAACAGTTGGAATTTTTCCAGGTTATTCCCAGCACACATTTTTGGAGTCAAGTACTACTTGACAATATATTGATGACGATGTATTATAGCAGAGAGAGGAGGTGAACTGACAATGGACAAAATCATTCGGTGGGCCATTCCCGTTCTTGGAGTAGCGGCCTGGGTGGAAATTCTTGTCGTCGCATACCTCTTCGTCAACCCCGACGACTTCCTCCGTGTTCTATTCGGATGGATCATCGTCACGGGAGGATGCGGGATTCTCTTGCTCAATGATCTCGGAGACAGCATCAGAAACGCGTCCTCACCGACAAGGAGGTGACGAAAATGGCGTGGATTATCTTCTTGGTCTGGGTGCTGAGTTCTCCCTTCTGGCTCCGGTCGCTCGTAAGTCGAGCCGGAATCTGGCCAGCGCTGATAGTTCAGGGAACTGCCGGTGTAACCCTCGCGATGGCCACGAGGTACCAGTGGTTCTAGCAACACGCGAAGGAGCACTTGGCTCCACGGCGGCTCATCGTGAGCCGCCTTTCTTTTTCTCCAAAAATGTGTGCTGGGATTTTTTGCTACACCCCGACTAAAAATTCTTTCTTAGTCGGGTGTCTATTCACTTTTTAAATTACCGTCTGTCCATCCATGTCTTCTAATCCCCAAGTTAACCCATTGGACTAGAAACAACACACCCACCACTAGCTCCTTTTAAGAACCAATGGTGGATGTATTCCACGACTCACTTGTTAAGTTTTTCTCGATCCCAACATTCCAATAGACCGAGTAGCCCCTAATCCTTTAATAATCTAATAAACAAGTACAAGTATTCGAGACGCTTTCTATTATATTCGGCCGGCTTGGCATGTCAAGCACCCTAAAACCGACTCTCCAAACGATGACCGGCGGCTAGAAAATCAGCAAAAAAAACGAGGCCCGCGCTCCCTTCTGCGACGGGCCTAGATGGAGTTGCCGCCGAACGGCGGATCTCGCGGCTCGTCCTCTGTCAGGCGCCAATCAACGAATGCCCATATGACACATCCCGTGAAAACCCCGAGCGCCGCGATAAGTCTCGATTGAAAGACGGATAGGCACACGAGATATACTGCAAGCAAGAAACTTACACCCGGGACAATCCTTAAAAAGAGCACGCGAGATCACCTCCCTTAAACCAGCCATCTGGTTCTTGATGATAGGATGATGGATAGAAACCCCCACCACTACCATACACTGTAGTATGGTAGTTGACGCTATCGGCGCGTGTGGCCGCCTGGAACTGAACTGAAAAGAGCTTAGTCAGCAAAAAGCAATGCCGCGCCAATCGCTTGCGCCGCATCGCCCAGCTTACCTTTTACAATGGGTGTCTTTTTTGCGCCGGGGATGACAACGAAACGCCTGGTAACTTTCTTTACATTTTTAAAATGAAATGATGGAGAAAAAACGCCGCCCCCGCCGAGTACGAGAATTTCTGGATCTACCAAATTAATAATGCTCGCGATCCCCATTCCGATTACTCGACTGCGGTCGCCATATTGACGGAATGCTTTCTTAGCTCCTAATTCATCAAAAATACGTTCTCGTTTTTCGTCCATGACGATAAAACCCGCCTCCCCAGCCCCATCATGTGCTCCGTACACCATTTTTCCGTCAATAATGATCGAGCCGCCGATTCCTGTCCCAATCACAAGTCCGAAAATATTCTTATACCCGCGGACAGCCCCCCACTCTTTCTCCGCGCGCAGAAAACAGTGAGCGTCGTTATCAACCTTTACGGGTGCGTTAAAATGCCTCAAAAACTTTCGGATATCCCAAGGCCCTTTGAATGGCAAATTTTCTCCTCGTAAAAAAATACCTCGTTTTCGATCGACACTCCCCGCAATACCAACACCAATCCCAAGCAGTTTCTCTTTTGACTCTTTTAAAAGTTCCTCTATAAGTTCTATAATGACAGCTTCTCCATGCCTTGCGGTTATCCCGGTCTCTCTTTTTAGATAACGAACTTTATGTGGCTTGAGCCCATGAATCAAAACAGCTCTCGTATAAGTCCCTCCTATATCAATACCAATATAATGTTTTATCATTGATGTGCATTAAGAACCGATTCTGCAACATCCCAATACTCGGGATGCCCATTCTTGACTTTCATCCAATACCACCATTCTGCGCCCCAAAGGTAATACGTTTCAAATCCCGTGGCTTTGGCGTAATCAATCGTCTCGCGAAAATACTTCGGACTGAATATTTCAAGCTGCCACTCTACGGGCGTCTCATTCAAATGTTTCGGCGACCACGGCTCGCCCTGCAGCTCGATCACCAGAAACGGCTGGCTGGGGTTGGGGATAATCGAGCGCGTGACCTCTTCTTTCAGCCGGAAATAGTTAGGCGCAATTGGGTATTCCACTACGCCGAATATCGGGCCGATCAGCCGCGGGTACGCCTTGCGATACATGGTTGTTCCGAAAATATCGCCATACTTGGCCACAACCGCCCATAATCCGAACTCGCCTCCATCGGTGACCAAAATCGGGCGTGAACTATCCAATGAACGCACCAGCGCAATTTCTTTTTTAAGAAAATCCTTGCCGCGGCTACGGCACTCGCCGAACATCAGAAACGGCTCGTTTTCAACCTGCCACATTGTAATCGAAGAGTCATTCTTGTAATGCTCGACTACAACTTGCAGATATTTCCGCAATGCTGATTCCCGCTCTTCAGTTGAAAGACCTAAAGCCCATTCGGGCACATGACACTCTGGCCAGCGCGGCGTTTTCATTCCCATGACCAATATGACATCGGGCTTTATTAACAACCGCCGAACCCGCTCAAACTGCCAATCTAATTCGCTAAAATCGTAATTCTCCCGTGCGCGTTCAATCTCATTCCAATACGCGATCAGGCGAATCTTTTTCGGCTGCAGCTCCGTTAAAATCGCATCAAAGTTCTCCCGCCAATCCAAGCCAAGCTGCTCGCTGAAAATTTTGGAGAAGGTTACACCCCAACTAATCGGCCGGCTAACGTTTATCGGCGGCAAATTGCGGGCATATTCGCCGAGCGCCAGCCACCCGAGCCCGATTGTTATAAGCACCGCAGCCGCCAATTTCCCCAAAAGAATCTTCCCGTCGAACCGCTCACGAAGCAAAAACCAAGCCAGCAAAAATATAATGATGTATCTTAGATTCTGCGTCGCGTCAACCAGCGCCGGCTCCGAAAGAAATATGGCGCCGGAAATAAATAATGACCCTAACGAGGCATAGCCGCGGTTTGCGAAATAAAGCCAGCGACTGCGAGCCGCCGTATGCTCGGATTTTTCAAAAATGTCTCTACGGATGCGCCCGAAAAGAAGCAGTGCCAGCGCAAAAATTACCCCACCGATCTTGACCCAGAAAAATCCCGCGATAAACGTAGTTTCGTTGAATACAATTTTTGAAGTAACATGCGATATTGCCAGAAAGATACTGCTTAGAAGAATATAAATAAGCACCCGGGCGTTGAAATCTTTCTTCTCAATCAAAAACAGCAAAAAACCGGTAGCGATCAAAAAAATAAATCCCAGAAAATCAAATGCCACCAGCCGCGTGCTTAAGAAAATCCAGCTGAAAAGGAGGGTAAATACTGGCGAGAGAGAACCAATAAGCGGCAGGGTTTCCGAGGCCTCAATCTTTTCCAGCACCGCAAACAGAAAAAATGCGTAAACTATGAACGACGCTCCGGAAATAATCGCGACGGCAACCGCCCATAAAGGCACAGCTACTGAGCCAAGTGGCACCAAAAACACGGCAAATACGCCCAAGATCCCAAACCAAAAAGTGTAAGACCAAGCGTCGATCGAGCGCTTTTTTAAAAGCAGCTTATCGAATACTGCCGCGCTGCCGAGAATAATCTGCGCCGCAATAGCAATCGGCAGCCACGAAATCATAGTTCGATGGAATTCATAGCAATAATTTTTTTATACTCAAGCGCCGATGGCCTGATTTTACGCTCCAGCGTTTTGTAATTAACTTCAACTAAACCAAATCGCGGCCAATAACCCTCCTGCCATTCAAAATTATCCAAAAGAGACCAATAAAAATACCCGCGCACGTCCACGCCCTCATCGAGCGCCCTTCCCATACAAGCAATGTGGTCCCGGATATAGTCCGCTCGATAGCGATCCTTGGCGTCAGCTAGGCCATTTTCCGTAATATAAATCGGTTTATTATATCGCCCAAGTTCTTTCAAGACGCGATAAATGCCCTCGGGATAAATTTCCCAGCCGAAATCGCTCACCTTTTTGTTTTCGTTAAACTGAATCCACCAGTTTGATTTCGGGCTCAAACGAATCCGCGAATGGAAATAATGCTGCAAGCCGATAAAATCAGAAGATGCGGCGAACTCTTCAAAAAACAGATTATTGCGCCACCACTTCACCAAACGAAGCAGTAAAAGATTATGCGGCCACTGATTAAACGGTTCAAAATATACAACACTTTCCGTGAACCCGACCTCTGCTTCGGACGCGATGCGTTTAATTTCCTTATATGCCGCCTTGTGCGCTTTCAGTAATTTCCTTAGCACTAAATAGGAAAAGATAAAATTCCTGCGGTTTGGCGGGCGATCACCTAGAAAATAACCGTGGCGCGCATAAGTTTCCAATTCGTTTCCGGTAATCCAATAATGCACCTCTAACTTCAATTCGGAAACTACTTTAGAGACAAAACGGATAAAGTCTTTTTCGGCATCTTTATGCAGCCATCCCCCTTTTTGGGCAAACCAAATCGGCAACGTCCAGTGCCAGAGTGTCACGAATGGTTCCATCCCCCGCTCGCGTAATGCTTTTATGACTTCACGGTAATGCTCGATCTCCTTCTCATTAAATTTTCCTTCTTCTGGCTCAACCCGAGACCACTCGATGGAAAATCGATGGGCATTATGACCTAGAGACCGGGCGATATCGAAATCCTCGCGGAAGCGGTGGTAATGGTCAGCGGCCTTGCCTGAAATATATTCTTCGGGATTAAGCCCGCGCCTTTTTAAATCAGCAATGCGCTTCGGCGACTTTTCCCACTCCGTCCAATCATTGTGATTTCCACCTTCAACTTGGTGAGCGCTTGTCGCCGCCCCCCACAAAAATTTCTTAGGAAATTCAAATCTCATACTTACTTCGATACTACAGTGTATCTAAGTGGCTAATCATAATCATATACGCAAAAATTTCAAACGGCCGG
>Ga0076058_145_pt1 | contig 5918 bp, 7 predicted proteins | sample RifGroB1_FD_68089 | JGI IMG/M metagenome (GOLD analysis project Ga0076058, IMG submission 68089) | Parcubacteria bacterium GW2011_GWB1_52_7
GGGCGCCACGATTTGCATATCGATGTTCTGCGAAGAGACGTAATTGCCTCCGGCAAAAAAGAAGGCCGCCGCCCCCGCCGCCGCCAGCACAAAAAAGACCGCCGACCCGATAAAAAACTTGGTAGAAAATGCCATACGCCTCTCCGGCGTCAAAAAGACGGGCTTGGGCGCTTTTGCGGGCACGGCGGAGTCGCTCCACGCGACCGGTGCATGAGCGTCAGAGGGCTCCAGCGGAGCACGGATGTCCTGCGGGGCCTGGCTCCCCTGCCGCGAGTAGAGCTTGTTTTTGAGGTGTTCCACCCCGCCTTTATCCTCCTGCATATAAGGAGAAGTATATCACCACAGAGCCTTTATTTTCTCGCTCAACTTGCGGGCATTTGCATGGGAAAGCATGCCTAAATACGACTGCCGAACGCTCTCCGTTGGCTTAGCCGCAAGGGTACGAAACATCCTCAACTTAGTCCGTGTCCGCACCATGATTGCATGAGGCAAAACAACATACCCCAAAAAGTCCACACCTTGGCTTATTTTCCGTATGGTTACCTTGTTTGGATGCAGTTCCAGCTGCAGCTTTTCTTTAAGCGACCGCGCAATCTTGGGCAAAATATCCACCAAATACTTTTTGTCTTGATGCAGGATAATAAAGTCATCGCAATAACGCAGATACAATCTTGCTTTGAGTTCATGCTTCGTCCACTGGTCCAGCTCATTCATGTATACATTTGCAAAGAGTTGGCTCGTAACGTTACCGAGTGGGAGGCCTTTACCTGGCATTGTTTCAAAACTTTTGATTATGCCGGTTAAAAGTTGCTGCGCGTCTGTATCGTGCACCCGTCGCTCCAATAATTTTATAAGTATTGCATGGTCTATCGAGTCAAAAAACTTTCTTATGTCGCATTTCAGCGCATACGCGGGCCGTTTGTGATTAGCACTTATCTTGCGCAGATACCGCGCGAGCTGCCGAACGCCACGATGCGTCCCCTTTCCTTCGCGGCAGGAATAGGAGTCATGGATAAAACTTGCGTCAAAAAGCGGATACAGGACGCGGAATATTGCCTGATGCACCACGCGGTCGCGCACGCTTGCTTTATGTATGTGTCGAAGCTTTGGGTCAGTTACAAAAAAGGATACATACAGTTGAGGCCGGTAGGTATGACTCCGCAAAGACTCGCGGATTTCAAAAAGATGCTCCTCCAGTGTAGAATAAAACTCCAGTACCTCCGCCTTGCGCATCTTGCCGCGCTTAAATTCCTTCCAAGCGCCAAAAATATTTTCAAACGAAATTATTTGCTCAAACAAACTTTGATGACCCCCCCCCACATCTGTCAGCGCTCCTATTATCCATACGTTGTGCGAAGTATATAAAGAACTGTATCAATTGGGAAAGAAGGTCGGAAAGCGCGAGCGGTTCGGTATCTTTGCGCGGATAGAAGACCTCGCGATTGAGTGTCTCGTCCTGGCAACAAAAGCGGCGCTCGCCCATGAAGCTCAAAAGGTCGCTCCGCTTAAAGAGTTGCGGGTAACGATAGATATACTCAAACGCCTTATTCGATTGTGCGAGGAACTGAACATCATAGAAGAAAAGAAATACTTTTCGATGCAAGAAAAGCTCATAGAAGCCTCTAAAATGGCCCACGGGTGGCTCCTGTACGTTGAACGTAAACCCCGCCCATAATTGGGCGGGGCGAGACTGCCACACGGGCGCGGAGATTGGAGTTCCGATTGTCGGGATTGTACCAATTGACGTTGAACTTGCCGTCGTTCCAGTTCGCGTTCGGGACATTACCGTCCGAGTTGCGGGAGCCCGTGTAGCGCCGTGCTCCATCCGTAGCACCGGAAGCCGCAACAGCAGCCTCCTGCGTTATTGCCCTTGCGGGCAAAGAGGTTGTTCCCCTCTCCGGCAGTCGCCGGCATGGTGTCGAGTCTTACTCGCTAAAGCGCGGCACGCAGTTTCATTTCGGCAAACCGCTATTCCGACAGCGCCGGAACCGATTGTAGTAGCCGTATAAAACAGTATACAGAAAAAAGAGCGACCCGACGCAGAGCGTCGGGTCGTAAGTGAACAAAGCACAAGTTACAAGGGTTAAGAAACTGCCACACGGGCGCGGAGATAGGAGTCCCGATCGTCGGGAAAGCACCAACCGACGCCGAACTCGCCGCCGCGCCAGAGCGCGCCCGGGACACCACCGCCCGAGCCGCGGGAGCCCGAGCAGAGCGTCCAGTTTTCGATATCAAGGTGCTTGCCCGTTTCATCGAAATACTTGAGCTCCAGCACCATGCGCTCTTTAAGAGTCATGGTGTTGATGCCCGTCTTCTCGATATCCTCGGCCGACTTGTCTTTCATCTCTTCGTCGGCCTCGACGACATCGCGCACCCAAACAACATACGGGCCGTCGGGACGCTTCACGACATCGGTGACAGTATTGAGGTCGTCGGTGTATCGCCAGCTCTTGAACGCCTTGGTACAGGCATCGAAGACGATATTGTTGGTAACACCGGGGATGATGACAATGCCGCGGCAAGAGTAGCCGGGCTTCGGCGGGACATGCATGCCCGAGAGGTCTACCGAGTGGCTGAAACGCTTCGTATAGAAGCGCTCCCACTCCGCAGAATCGAACTCCGGCATCTGGTGGATGCCAAGCTTGCGCAAGTCTTTGCCGAGTTGGCTTTTATTTCCGATATAGTATCGGGCCTTCTCCGGGTCGATACCGCGGCCAAGCTGTTGCATGACGGCAGCGCCGAACTCAAGAATTTCACCATCGCTCAGGGGTTTTTGGACTGTCCCACGATTCGACATGGGCTGTTCCTTCTAGGTTCAAAGGGCAACAGGCTAATCCTGCTCCGTTTATAATGGTACACCCAAACTGTACTTTAGTCAATAGCTTGAAAAGCCCTTGAATTACAACGTATTTAGACAAAGATAGTTAGAGATACTCAGAAAATTCATCCGGACTCATTTCTATTTCCCGTAATATCTGGCGCAACAGTCCTTTGCCGATATCCTCGCGGTTATGGCGGGGCACCAGCGTCGTGCGCCCATCAGGGTGTTTGTAAAAAATATGTGAACCGGTCTGACGCTGTTTTAAAAACCCGAGTGCTTCCAAAACACGCATCAACTCACGCGCCTTGAATATCGGCAGTCCCGCCATAGTGCTACAAAGACACAAGCTCCATGCCGACCGCCACCGGTTGGTAAGCAAATTGGCGGATGCGATTCCGATACTGTGAGTCCGTGCGGGCAACTTCCTGACAGAGCTTTATTGCATCACGCACGCGCCGGGTGAGTTCCGCTGCGGTCTTTGCTTGAGTAACACAGCCCGGGAGTGCAGGCACACGGGCAACAAAAAAACCGTCTTCGTCCTGCTCCACTATCACCTTAAATTGAGTGGGGGTCTTTTTTTGCATATGTGCACTATATCATAATGACCGTTTTTCATCTACAACCCGGTGGCTTGGAGGGACTCGTTTATCAGCTTTATCAGGAGTTTGCGGGAGGCGGCCGCCTGGAGCGCCAGCTCGGGGGAAAACCGGTCGCTCTCGACAAAGGGGGCCAGTGCCGGCAACTCGGGCAGGTAGCCCAGGTGCGCCAACATGCGCAGCACCAGCACGCTGTTCGGTATGCGCGAGTGTCATAAACCCTTCGCGCACGGTTTTGTACAGCTCCGGCGTATGCTCTTGGCCTTGCACCAACCGTAGGAGCAGGCGCGACACCTGCCCCAACCGCTTGCGTTGGGCGGTAGTGGTCGAGATATACTCGCGCGACACTTCATCCGCGCCGGTGAGGCGCCACTCGCTTTTGCCGCGGACAAACGTGTAGCGCCCGCGCGAGAGCGGCTCGAGCCCGTAGCGCAGTTTGGACGCTTCGCGCCGGGCGCTCGTAGCCTTGGCGCGCACGAGCCCCTGCAACTCGGTCAAAATAAAAACAAGCGTGTTGGCCTCCCCCACCCCGCGCTTGCCGAGCACTATGCCTTCGGTAATATACTTTTCGTGCATGATTAGAGTCTCTCGAACTCCAACGAATCCCCTTCTTTAGTCTCAAGCGACAAAAGACCCGTCGCCTCCATCAGCGCCTCGCGGTGTCTGCGGATAAACTCCGCATCGGGTGTTTTAATCAGCAGGCCCGGACGGTCGGCAACGGAAAGTTTTGATGTTTTGCGCCAGTCTTGTATCGCGCGCACCCACTCGCGCAGAGCACCCTCTTCTTTAAGTGCGGACGTCAGCGTTGTATCAAGAGTCACTTCTTCCGACAATGCTGCGTCTTCAACCACTTCTTTGACATTAACCTCGTCGGCGATGATGGCGCGCAGCGCAGCATCGTCCGGCAGCGCTTTGGCGGTAAGCGTCTGCAGCGGCTGGCGGATTTTTATGCCGGCCTTCTCGCGGGCTTGGAGCCCAAGCGAGGATACCGCGCGTGCGCGGGCCATGTCGGCAACGAGCTTTGCATTAATTTCCTGCGCCGCAGGCCAATCGGTCAGGTGCACGCTCACCGGGTCGGTGTCGCTGCGCATGCGGCGGTACAAATCTTCGGCAAAAAACGGCATGATAGGCGCCATCACCTGCGCGATGGTTTTGAGCGTGTGGCGCAGGGTAGCAAGGGCGTTTTGTTTGTCCTCTCCTTCACTTTTAAACCGGTCGCGCGAGCGGCGCACATACCACGTAGAGAGGTCGTCGATAAAGTCCCCCACCGGCCGCGCCGCGGCATCGAGCTCGTAGATGTTAAAGCCTTTTGTTGAGAGCTCAACCGTCTCTGCAAGACGCGAGAGTATCCAGCGGTCCAGTACGTGAGAGCCCGCGACTTTTTCCTTGGCAACCTTCGACGGAGCGTACAAATCGTAAAAGCTCCGCACATTGTCCAGGCGCATCAGCAGTTTTTTGGCCACCTCATCCACCCCGCGCTCCTGGAAGCGCAGGTCCTCGCCGCGGATAACCGGCGAGGAGAGCAGGTAGTAGCGCAGCGCGTCGGCGCCGTACTTGCCCACCACCTCCATCGGGTCGGGATAATTTCGCAGGCGCTTGCTCATCTTTTGCCCGTCGCCCGCCAAAATAAGCCCGTTGACTATCACCTGTTTGTACGGACTCTTTCCGAACAGCGCCGTGCCAAGCACGATGAGCGAGTAAAACCATCCGCGCGTTTGGTCTAAGCCCTCGGCGATAAAGTCGGCCGGGTAGCCCTTGGCATTGAAGCCGAAAAAACCTTTCGGGTTGAAACTGTTTTTCTTAAATGGATAGTGATTGCTTGCATACGGCATCGAGCCGGACTCAAACCAGCAGTCAAACACCTCGCTGACGCGCTTCCACTCGCCGGAGAACGCGCCGCCCATCGGCACCTCGTCGATATACGGGCGGTGCAGGTCGAGCTCGTAGTCGCGGTTGTGCGGATACGGGGTAAACGGCAGCTCCCGCGCCTCGACACAATGAGAATATTTTTGTTGCTGTAGCGGCGCTCCGCCTCAAACAAAAACTCCCCCACCCGGCGGCGCACCGCCATAATGTCCCCCTCGTTGTACTCATGCAGGCGCTCATCGAGCATAAGCGCCGAGTCGGGGAGCCCGAGCTCTTTTTGCACCAGCGCGGAGGTCTCGCGCGTGCGCAAAAACGGCGAGGCGATAATCATATCTATCTTCTCGCGCTTAAGCTCGGCCGCGGTGTGTACAACCTCCTGCTCCCCCCTCTGTGTCAGGTGGTTCTTGGGGTCGCCGTTTGGGTCCAATACATTGGCGGCGTTTCCGTTGGCCTCGCCGTGGCGCATTACAAAATAGCGGTTGCCCGAGCGGCGGACCATAGAGAGCACATCGAGCACCGAGCCGGCGACCTTCACCTCCTTCGTTTTAGTATTGCGCCACACCGGCAGGGGTGCGCCCCAGTAGCGGCTGCGCGATATGGCCCAGTCGGGCGCGGACTGCAGGCCGTTGGCAAAC
>Ga0076058_140_pt1 | contig 5779 bp, 5 predicted proteins | sample RifGroB1_FD_68089 | JGI IMG/M metagenome (GOLD analysis project Ga0076058, IMG submission 68089) | Parcubacteria bacterium GW2011_GWB1_52_7
GGCAACGCCTTTCTTTCGCACATTCGCGACGTTGACGCGATTCTGCACGTTGTAAGAGTCTTCAAAAATGCCGACATTATCCATGTCGAAAAAGAACCAAACCCGGTCCGCGATTTTGAAACGATAAACCTGGAACTGATTTTAAAAGATCTAGATACGGCGAGCCACGCGCTAGAGAAAGCAGAAACCGAAGCAAGGAGCAGCGACCCCCAAAAAATCGAGCGGCGGGATATGCTCAAAAAGTTAAAAACAGCGCTGGAATCGGAAACTCTGCTTTCCTGCTCCGGACCGGGAAAAGCTGAAATAACTCTTGCGGACCAAATAGGGCTTTTGACGCAAAAGCCTATGCTCGTGGTATTCAACATCGCCGATGACGAAATCGCAAGCCACTGGCAGCCGGATGCCGGCCTGACCGAAGCGCTAGGGAAAATACCGCACCTTGCCATCGCCATCGGCATAGAAGCCGAGGCGGCCGCACTGCCAGAAACCGAAGCCAGCGAGTTTCGGGAAATTGCGGGAATCCGCGAAACCGGATTTGAAGCTCTAACCAAAAAAAGCTACAAAACGCTGGGTCTTATGACATTTTTTACCACCGGCGAAGACGAGTCTCGCGCCTGGACAATCCCGCAAGGATCAACCGCTCCCCGCGCCGGGCGGGCGATCCATTCCGATTTCGAAGAAAAATTCATCCGCGCCGAAGTTATTCAATGGGAAAAACTGATTGAGGCCGGATCGTGGGCCAAAGCGCGCGAGTCAGGAACCCTCCGCACCGAGGGCAGAGACTACATCGTCAAAGATGGAGACGTGATCGAATTTAAAATCTAAGTTCACCCTAAATTATAAGCAGATGGTGTCTAAACGTTTTGTGCATTCATGTGATACAGTACTCTGCTATAGCATGATATTGTATCAGTATATATTTTATCCCTTCTCTTGAGAAACCTCTATGTTTTTGGGTTATAATGATGGAAAAGAAACATCATGAAAAAGATCCTGATTTTTTGTTTCATCATCGCCGCCGTCTATTTCGGCTGGCGATACGCGCCGGAAAATATGAAAAACAAAATCCGCGACGGTTTTGACTATATCGGCCTCTCGAAAATCACCGCGACAACCTTTACGAAACCCATCGCGTGGCTGAAAGATAAAACCATGCCCGAAAACCCGGTGCTCTCCCGCGCCCTCCTCATCGACCAGCTGGCGGAAAAACTGGATATGATCGTGGAAAATAAATCGCCGAAAACCGCGGCCGAGAAAGCCGCTCTCGAATCCGCGCTCAAAGATTCAGCGGATCTCATCAGCCGGCTCCGCGAAGAAAACCCTAAAAGCGGCATCGCCGGCCGCACATTGGAAAAAATCGTGGACGCGGTCATGCCTGATCCGCCCGCCGCGACCACGTCCTGCATTTCCACAAGCGCCAACTAACTGACACGAAAGAATACACTAATTCAAACCTCCTACTCTACTCTTTTGGAAATTATTGGGAGCTAAGCTTCCAATAATTTGCTTTTTCCAACTTCATCAACTTGGAAACCCCGTTTCCAAGTTGATGAAAACCGTATAATAAATGCTTACTTAAATTATAATGGCGCACAAAAAAATGGGCAGCCGCGCGTTCCTCGACGCGGCTGCCCGTATTCAGTTCTGCTTGCGGTGTCCCCGCTTGAGGATGCCTACCGCCGCCGGCCCTCCGTCGCCGGCTGCTTCCTGCGAAGCCACTCCGCGATCTTGCGATCGCGCTCTGCCTCGGCAGTCTCCCTCGACGAGGGACGCCGGATGGCGCTGGGCAGAGGCGTCGTCTCGTGCCTCACGGGCCTTCTGCAGTGTTCGTCACAGTAAGACCTGATGAAACACTCGCGGCGATCGTGATCGATGCGCTCGAATACATCGATGCGCCCCGGACGCGTCTCCGGCACCTCCATGTAGCACGAACCGCAGGCCAGGTATTTCGCCTGATACCTGACCCGCCTCAAGAGGATTTTCAGAGGGCACCTGCTGCCGCGGCCATCACCAATCGACCGCAGCACAGCCTCTTGAATCCGAGGCTGCAGCTGCAACTGGTACTCGGTGACAGCCAACCCCCGGAAGACTCTTACCTCGTCCTCCGAACCCGAGAGAATCAGATCAACGAGTTCATCGTGATTCCCTATGGAGGCAAGAAGTCTAATCCTTCTTTCTGCCTCCGTACCTGATGGAGTATCCGCACCTTGCAGTAACGTGCCTCGCCGTCCTGCATGTACCATGATAAATGGACCCTTTCAAGATTTAGGTGCACATGGCTACAGCGTTCGCCCGAAAATTCCTCCTTTCTATATGCTAAACAACAGGCAAGGATGCCCGAGACTGGCTTTTCTTCGCACTTTTCTGCTAAAAAAGAACAGCCTACCCTCCTTTCGTGGGATTTGGCGGCCTTACCTATGTTCTACCAGAGACCTGCAAAACATACAAGGCATTCCATCCAGCCGTTTTTCCACAGCGCCCGATGCTACTACATTCTGCCATAACACAAATACCGAAATGCTGATTCTAGATCAATAGATTCGAGCTACCATTACGCTCCCCAATCTAGATAGATATCCGGTATAGAAAGCGCATAATTAATTCTTTTCAACCGGCGGGTGTTCTTGGCCTGCCGCAAGACGCGAGGACAAGCTGGTAAGATGTTTTTCGCGAAGCGACGCAAACTTATCCAGATCGTACCCATACGATTCGACAATTTCGGAAGCGTACTTGCCGCCGAGAAAATGCGGCATAATGACGAAATTGGCACCTGCCTTATAAAGTGCCGCGGCCTCATCGATGCGGTGCGCCACGGCTAGAAAAATCACTGCGGTATTTTTCGCGCGTAATTCACCCAAAAGAAGCAAGTTAGTTTCTGGATCCGGAACGGTGGAAACCGCAAGCTTAACCGCAGATAGATTTAATGAGTTTATGAAATCGGCGTCGCCGGCGTCGCCATAGATGCTGTGTACGCCGCGCCCCGAAAGTTCACGTATGACTTGAGGATCGTAATCAATGACTACGAAGGACTTGCCGGAGCGCTTGAATACTTCGAGAAAATCGTAGCCGATGCGGTTATACCCGAAGAGCGCGACTTCGGATGCGCGCCCGCCGGCCGTTTCTGCAATTAAACTCCTGCGCTCGAATATCGAAAGGAACCCGGCGATGCGGCGGAGGATCTTATCCGAGTAAAGAATAAGATAAGTCGAGCCGAAGATGGTGACCAGGCCCACCAGTGTGACGAGCGTCAGCGTCCGCGCCTCTACATGCCCGAGCCCAACCCCCAAAGCCACTAAGATCAGCGAGAATTCACTGATTTGCGCCACGGTTACGCCGGTATTGAAACTTGTGCTTTTGCGATAGCCCATCCACCCCATGATCGCCATAAGAATTATGGGATTCCCCACCAAAACCAAAAGAGAAAAGATAACAACGGGATAAGCCATGCCGCTTAAATCGCCGATGACAAGCTGCGAACCGAGCAGAATAAAGAAAATTACAATGAAAAAATCGCGGAGCGGCGAGAGCCGCGCGCTGATTTCGCGCCGCGACGGCAAATTGGAAAGCGTGACACCGGCAATCAGCGCCCCGCCCTCAAGCGGAAACCCCAACTGCAAGAAAAGCGCCGCAATCCCCATGCCCCAGGCGTTAGCGAATAAAAACAAAAGCTCCTGCGACCTGCTAAAGAATAAATGCAGCCGCGGCAGAAGATAATGCGAAACCACCAAGAGCACCGCCGTGACTAAAACGCCTTGCAACGCAACGAGAGCTACCGTATCCCACGAAGCCTGGCGGCGCGAAACCAGAGGAAGAATAAAAATAAGCCCAACCGCTATCAGATCCTGTACCAAAAGAAATCCGATGGAAATTTTCGCATAGAGATTATCTAGATCGCCTTTGTCGGAAATAAGCTTTAGTATGATGATGGTGCTGCTGAAAGAAAGCGCCACCGCGATATAAAGAGAAGTAAGCGGCGGAAAACCGAGCCAAATACTAATCCAATAACCCGCGAGCGAGGTAATCGCCACTTGCCCAATGCCGGTGAGCACCGCAACCCGGCCGATCTCCTTAATTACTTTGGGACTCAATGAAAGACCGACGATAAAAAGCAGAAAGGCGATTCCGAGCTGGCTGAAGAGGCGAAGCGTTTCGGCTGAACGGATAATGTCAAAAACAAACGGACCGACGACAAGTCCGGTTAAAATATGCCCGATAATCAGGGGCTGGCGAAGAGCCCGCATGGCAAGCGCCATTAGGGCTGCGATCGCGACCAAAATACCTACCTCGGCGAATACGTACATAACGTGAGATTACTATTCAAGTATAGCGCAGTATGGCCGCATCCTCTACACGGTATTTGTTCGCAGATCTTAATACATTACAATACTACGCTACCTGCCTGCCGGCAGGCAGGTAGCGTAGTATTGTATTAGATGAAATTATTGTTTCGGACAAAAACATACGCTCCCCGGCGCCCGCTGGAGAGCGTATGTCGGCTAAAGAGACAACAATAAGATTATTCCACAATCACTACCGCCTTCATGTTCGGATGCGGCGCACAGTGATAAGGAAACGTCCCCGCCTCGTCGAACACATGCTCGTACGACTCCCCCGCCGCAAGCAGCGGACCCTCGAAAGTTCCAGCGTCGCTCACCGCATTGTGACGCACGGAATCCTTGTTCGTCCAAACCACTTTGGTTCCGACTTTCACGCGCAGTTCTTTCGGTCCAAAAGCGAAATTTTGAATCGTAACTTCAGCAACCGATGCCTTTGCCGCCTCGGCTCCGGCGGCGGCTCCTGCCGAACTTGAGGCCCCGAACAGGCCGCTTCTTGTCTTGCGCTTGCGCCGTTATCCGCATCCTTAGTGGCGCTTTCTATTTTCTGGTCTATGGCCAGCCGGGCAACCAATAAATAATAAACGCCGCCCCCGGCAATGGCGAGCGCTGCGATTGCCAAAATGATTCCGACTAATCCAAAACCGGTCCCTGATCGAAAATACTTCATAGGCAGATCGTTAAAGCTTACATGATAATTCATTGATTATAGAACCGCCTCGGTTATTTTAAAAGTATGCTCCGGATTTATACCAACGGACTGGCTTATAAAAAGAAAGGGGGCGGCGCCTAATGGCGCCGCCCTCGGTACTGCAAGAGCTAGAACTATTTCACGATCACGAGCGTTCCGCTGCGGGTGCTCATGGTGTAGGCGTAGGTGGACTCACCCCGGGCGTAGTCCCCTTCCGCGTCCCAGACCGCGCCATCTGCCTCAGCGAACCGCTGGGTCCCGACGGAGTGATTGCGAACCATGAACCCGGGAGTTCGGTCCCGATACTGGCTTACCCCGTGATACGCAGCGCCAGTGCCAGCCCAGGCGATCTCGACTTCCACGGTCCCCCAGTGACCGAGCGTCACGTGATGCACCGGGATCGTTGCTCGAAGTGAAGCGCTGGACAAGTTCTTCGCGACCGTGAACTCGTTCGGCGTGAGCTCGGTCGAACCATAGATCTCGCGAATGATCCCGCTGGCGCACTGGTCATGGTCATAGATGCTGACATAGACCCACGAGGTTGGGTACTTCACCTTCCCAACCGCGTTGACTGCGTCCATCGCGAATACATATGTTTCCGTGACGACGCAGCCGGTGACATCGGGCCGGCTGAAGTTCGCGGTTGCCGTCGTCCCGCTATAGCCACTTTGACTGAATAATTTGGTTGATGGGGTTTTGAGCGCGGCCTCACAGAGAGCCGTGTTTTGTACTTTTGAGCGACAATTTCTCGTGT
>Ga0076058_143_pt1 | contig 4899 bp, 6 predicted proteins | sample RifGroB1_FD_68089 | JGI IMG/M metagenome (GOLD analysis project Ga0076058, IMG submission 68089) | Parcubacteria bacterium GW2011_GWB1_52_7
TAGGTCATAAGGTTCTTAGGTTCTGCAGAACGTTGGAATGAAGTAGGTAAAAGCTGGTATACTAAATGTGATATACTAGGTGTATGAAGCGATTTAGATATCTTGAAGGGATTGCGAAAGGATTTGCTAACCATCGCCGCATTGAAATTTTGGCACTTCTTGAAAAAACTCCGGAACTTTCTTTATCTGAAGTTTCTGAAGCCGTTGGAGTTGATTTCAGGACAGCGGGCGAACACATGCATAAACTTGTGGCGTCCGGGTTGGTGATGAAACGAAACGCTGGTAAGGCGGTGCGGCACGCCGTTACACCTTTAGGTCATAAGGTTCTTAGGTTCTGCAGAACGTTGGAATAAGCTTTTTGATTTATATTATTGCGTGCTTGGGTCTTGGGTTATGTGTATTAGTATTTTGGGGCATCGAGGTTGCTGGCTGAAGTTGTTGTATGACCGGGAAAGTGCTTGGAGAAAAGTTTTTTGAGAGGAGCACGTTGCGGGTAGCGCGCGAACTCTTGGGGAAATATTTGGTGCGGCGGCGGGGCGGTAAAACGCGCGCTTTTTTGATTACGGAAGTTGAGGCCTATACGGGTAAAGACGATATGTCCTCGCACGCGGCCAACGGCATGACCAAGCGAAATCAAGCGATGTTCGGGCATCCCGCGCATTGGTACGTTTATTTAATTTACGGGATGTATCATTGCCTGAATATCGTAACCGAATCGCGCGGAACTCCTGCCGCGGTTTTAATCCGCGGTGTACAAGGGGTTTCCGGTCCGGGGAAGGTATGCCGCGAGCTTGGGATCACGACGGCGCTCTATGGCAAGCCGGCCGCCAAATCAAGCGGGCTTTGGGTTGAAGACCGGGCGAGCAGGATTCAGAAATTAGGATTCAAGATCAGGCAGACAGCGCGGATTAACGTAGGCGGCGATGAGAAGGCAAAGAAGAGACGCTGGAGGTTTGTTTTAGTTTAGGAACCCGAGCTTTCGACGTACGTCGGCCAGAGTCGGGGCGGCGAGTTCGGCGGCTTTGATAGCGCCCCTTCGGAGAATTTGCGCCAAGTGTTCCGGCTCTTGCCGGAGTTTGGCAAATTTAGCTTGGAACGGTTCTAAAGTTTTAACTATTGTTTCGGCTAGCGCTTCTTTAAACGCGGCGTAAGACTTCCCGCCGAACTCCGCCTCGATGATCCGAGTCGGTTACGGCTTTTTTGATTTTGCGGCGGATCTCATCCGGCGTGTCGGTAAGCGCAATGTAGCCGTCGGCGCTGGCAGCGCTTTTAGACATTTTTTTTACCGGATCATCGAGCGCCATAATGCGGGCCGTTTCTTTTTGGATAAGCGGTTTAGGAATTTTGAACGTCTCACCGAATCTATTGTTGAAACGTTCGGCGATTGAGCGAGCCAGTTCAATATGCTGAATTTGATCCTCACCGACCGGTACGCCCTCGGTTTCATAAAGTAGAATATCGGCGGCCATCAGCGTCGGGTAGTTGAATAGTCCCGCCATCACGCCAGCCTTTGCGCCCTGCGTCCTGCTTTTATCCTTAAACTGCGTCATTCGTTCAAGCTCTCCCAAGGGCGTCATGGTATTCAGAATCCAGCCGAGTTCCGCGTGCGCCGGCACGTGCGATTGAACGAAGATTATGGTTTTATCCGGATCAAGTCCCGCGGCAAGATATGTTGCCGCGACGTCCAGCGTTTGATCGCGAAGAGCCGCCGGTTCCTGGGGGACGGTGATGGCGTGCAGATCAACGATCGAGACCATTAGCTCATTATCTTTTTCCAACTCAACAAAGCGCTTAATAGCGCCGAGATAATTCCCGATATGTATAGTGCCGGACGGCTGGACGCCGGAGAATATCTTCATGGTTGGTATCGCGAGTCCGCTTTGTTATTTTGATACACTGTAGTATCAAAATAGAAAATTTGGACTGATTGTATAATTCCTGCGCGGTTATTATATCTCAGTAACCACCGGCAGTACCATCGGCCGGCGGTGGGTTTTTTGATACAGGAACTGGCCAATTTCTTCGCGGATGATATCCCTAATATAGGTCCAGTTTACCGGGTGCTGGCCGGCTGTCGTGTGATGCTCAACGGTCTCTTTGACCTTATGGCGCACCTGCTTCAAAAGGTCCTGATTCTCGCGAAGATAAATGAAGCCTCTCGAGATGATGTCGGGTGAGGTGTGTACCTTACCGGTTTTTGAGTCCACAATCGTGACAATGACGAAGATTCCGTCCTCCGAGAGCATCTGGCGGTCGCGAAGAACTACCTCGCCGACGTCTCCCACCCCGAGACCGTCAACGAAAACATATCCCGCCGGAACTTCTTCCTTGGTCAGTTTGAATGAGGTGGATGTCAATTCCATCACCTTGCCGTTTCCCGCAATGATGACATTTTCTTTCGGTATGCCGACCGACTCGGCTAGATTCGCGTGGAGTTTTAAGAGGAAGTAGTTTCCGTGGATTGGCATGAAGAATTTTGGCCGCATGAGATTAATCATAAGCTTTAAGTCTTCCTGCTGGGCGTGCCCGCCGGCGTGAATATCCATCATACCGTAGTGAAATACCTTCGCGCCCTGCCGATAGATCACGTCTTTCATGGTTTGCACCGTGCGCTCATTCCCAGGAACGACCGAAGAAGAAAAGATCACGGTATCGCCGTCTTCAAACCGAATGAAACGGTGCTCTCTTTGGGCGATACGCATCAGCACCGCACCCGATTCTCCCTGCGCGCCGGTGCCGATTATGAGGATGCGGTTAGGCGGGTAATTTTCAATATCGCGCACATCCACAATCGTGCCTTTCTTGACCTTGAGATAACCGAGTTGCTGGGCAATCAGCACGTTTGATTTCATGGAGAAGCCCTCGATGGCTACCTTGCGCTCATACCGCTCCGCGAGCGTTATCATTTGCTGGATGCGCGAGATGAGCGAGGCGAAGGTCGCCGCGATAATGCGCCCTTTGGAGCTTTGGAAGATTTCCTCAAGATTGTCTTGGATTGTGCTCTCGGATATTGAATGTCCCGCGCGCTCGGCACCCGTCGAGTCAGACATCAGAAGCAGTACTCCCTCTGAAGAAAGGCGCGCGATCTTGGCGTAATCCGCCGGCTTGTCTCCAGTGGGGTTATTGTCGAACTTGAAGTCGGCTGTGTGGGCGACGATGCCGACCGGCGTGCGCACGGCCACCCCTATTGTATCCGGAATATTGTGATTGACGTGGAAGAACTCAACCTTAAAGACGCCAAGCTGCAGCACCGACTCCGTGGTAATTTGCTCCACCGTGATCTCTCCCATGTGTTTGAAGTCCTCTTGGCGCTTCATGATGATGGCGCGCGTCAAGGGCATGGCAAATACTCTGGGGTTTCCGATTTGCGGCACGATGTAGGGGATGCCGCCAATATGGTCGTAATGGGCGTGTGTAATGATGACGCCGCGGATCTTGTGTTTGTTATCTTTAAGATAAGTTGAATTGGGGATAATGTAATCAATCCCCGGCATATTCTCTTCCGGAAATTGAAGCCCCAGGTCAATCACCAGAATATCGTCGCCGTACTCTAGGAACATGGCGTTGCGGCCGACTTCCTCAAGCCCGCCTAAGGGTACGATACGCAGCACCCCGTCTTTGCCGCGAAATTCGCGGACCGCATGCGGCGCATGGAATGGGGTAGGCGCGCGATGTCCCGCGTGCGGCCGCCGCCCCGCGAAACCGCGTCGTATTGGCATTCGTGTTTTCATTTGGTTAATAATTTATCTGCCTTTTCGGCCAGCACGATCCGTTTAGGATACGGAGAGAGACGGCGTACTTCAGCGGCAGACGAGGGTCTGCCCGCGATTAATAATAATTTACCCCTACACTAATCTCACCGCGACACTTTCAATACTGGGATAATGCCAGGCGAAACCGCCTAGCGGCTCACGCATTCTCATGTCGTGATAGTCATGAAAAGATTAGTGTGGGGTTAATTGGTATGAGATTCGATTCTCATGTGGGCGAGAGAGGACTCGAACCTCCACGGGGTTTACCCCCACTGGCTCCCTTGCCCCGTTAGAAATGCCGCGGGTGGGAGTTGAACCCACACATCCTTACGGATATACGGCTCTGAACCGTACGCGTCTGCCAATTCCGCCACCGCGGCATTTCTAACGGGGTGAACTAGCGCGCCTGCCTGCCCTGCCCGCCGGCAGGCGGGGCGGGCGGGTCTGCCAATTCCGCCACCGTGGCAAATTTTAATTGTCTCGGCAAAGCCTCAATCAAAAAGTGGTGCCTCGGTGGCGGCCCGGGAAATTCTTTATTTCCCGCTCGAAGCTCCGCTTGCTCGCTTCTCGCCCACCTCGGCAATTTAATTAGATTATTTAATTTCCTGATACAGCCGATCAATTGAGAAAAAATCCTGTCGGTAGGTTTCAGGTTTCGCCAGAAACGAGAACTTGGCCGGATCGGACGCAAGGAGAGTATATCTGCCAGAAATTTAAAGTGTTCGTGATTTGACGCAAGAACCGAGTAGAGCGGATCAAAATACCCGTTGTACCAGTCTTTTTTGGGTTTCAACTTCCGAAGAGGAGGAACCACTCGATAGTTCCGATTACTTTCTATTTCTATCATACTGGGTGCCTCCGATGCAAGGAGGCGCGCGGCCGCGCCCCTTAGAATCTTGTACGGCTCATAATCATATCCGACTTTATCGGCGATGACATTGGCAATCACGAGTGGCTCGGTTTCAGCATTAATTGTGATATGCCCGAATGACGGCGGGACGCAAATCTTTTCTCCGGGTCCGGCCTCAACCAAATATATCTCGTCAATTTGGGCCGGATCGGTTTCGTAGCGCTGGATTATCCAGCGTCCGCGGCCGGCCAGCACTTCATATATTTCCGGATATCGAACGCCTTCGGGGCTCGGCTT
>Ga0076058_101_pt2 | contig 3859 bp, 4 predicted proteins | sample RifGroB1_FD_68089 | JGI IMG/M metagenome (GOLD analysis project Ga0076058, IMG submission 68089) | Parcubacteria bacterium GW2011_GWB1_52_7
TTTTCGAAATTCATGCCCATACTCTCGATATTGGCCTTCAGCTCCCCAGCCATTTTTTCGAGCTCTGATTCAATTAGTGTTTGCGGGATCGCCATTTCGGTTTTAGCGGCGATGGCATCTATAACCGCGATTCTTATCCGCTCGCGCTCTTTTTCCTCCTTTTCTTTAGTAATACCCTCGCGGATATTTTGTTTCAGCGCTTCGAGCGAGGAGAATGTCCCAAGACCGGCGGCGAACTCATCATTTAGTTCGGGCAATTCGCGCTCCTCGATTTTTTTAATCTTCACCCAAAAATCCGTCTCCTGTCCGGCCAGCGCCGATTCATGGTAATCGGCCGGCATTGAGATTGTAAAAGCCTTCTCCTCGTCTTTCGCCATGCCGACAAGAGCCGCCTCAAATCCCGCCACAAACTTACCCTCGCCGATTATAAGCGGATGATTCTCCGACGACCCGCGATCCAAAAGCTTGCCCGCGACTTTGGCGGTAAAATCAATCTCCACGGCATCGCCCTTGGCCGCGGGGCGCGTAACGGGATTATTTTTGGCGCGCGAATTTTGCAGCCAAGCAATAGAATCGGCTATCTCTTTTTCATCAACCGCAATGCTACTGCGCGATGTTAGAACTTTTTTCGCGATCGCCTCAATATCCGGCAATGTGAAGTCGGGGATGATGGCGGTCTTTAGGGTGAAAGCCAAGGGATTCCCCGGCGCGATTTTATTGACGGATATTTCGGGTTTTCCCACTACGCGCAATTTCTCCTTTACAAGAATTTCGGGGATTGTTCCGTCAATCGCATAAGCAAGCGCACGTTCATAGAGATGCATTTCACCGAATTTCTGTTTCACGACTTCAAATGAAGCCTTGCCGGGCCGGAAACCCTCGATAGGATTCTTTTCTGCGAGCTCCTTGGCAGCCCGCTCCAAATACGGCCGGAGTTCCGCCGGCTGCAGTTCGATTTCGATTTCTATGGTCGAGTCGGTGTTGCGTTTAACGGATGTTTGCATAAAAGCAAAACAAGTTTAACAAACAGCGAGAGAATTAAAAAGAGGCGAGCGCATCTCGCGCTCGCCTCGGGCCAAACGCGCCCCGCCTGTAGCGGGCGCGGGAGACAACTCATCGCCCCGAGAACTTGAACTTGGTCGGCGGAGTGATGAGTGAAACTTCGTCCTGCGTCAGACCGAAGGCGACTTCCCCGATCTTCAAAAGCTTGCTGTCATCCCGTTCATTGAGGGTTAAGCTCCAAATGAAGAAGCTGGCGCTCAAGCGATACTGCACGACATCTGCTGCCACCGGGCATATGCCTCGCACCTCGACGGAACGCCGCAGAATCTGCCGAGTTTCAATTACAGCAATGGACGAAATGCGGTTCAGGATCTTTATGGCTTCCGCCTCGGCAACCCCCACGAGGGCTTGCCAGAAGAGAGGCTTCGGGACCGGCATACCGCGGCTGTCGCGAAGATCCCGCTGGACCACGCTGACATTCATGACCGATCGGAAGAGATTATCGGCTTTTATGAATCCGTGGCAGATGCCTATTGGGACATCAGCGTAAGCCGCGGCATCCCGCATGTTATTTCGGAGCGCTAAGAACTCCCCCTGGATCTCGCCGCTGATACCTATGAATCCTTCCGCCGGAGACGCCAGAAAAGCGGCGGCGGCAAAGACGAGCGCGAGCGCTCTTTGCACTATTCTTCTCATGTCGCCCTCCTTGCGGTGATTTTATTTTAGGAGCAACGCTTACACCAATTATACGAAAAAGCGGCAGGGGAGACGAGGGTCTCTCCTGCCGCGAGTGGCAGGCGTGTTACTTGTACACAGTACGGCCGGTGTACGGCCCCATCGGCGGCGCGATTTCTGGGGTTGCGTGCTCATTCCGAATACCGCTTGAGCTCTTGATGTGCCTCGCCACAGCCCGGTCGAAGCCACGAGAATAGGCCCAGCCGCGCGCCTGATTCCGTGCCTTCAGGGCGCGGTTGAGCGCCTTATTGGCTCGGATGAACCCGCGCGACGTCTCCTTCATACTCTCCAACTTTGTGGCGGCGATCTGCTGTGCCCTGGCAGAGTCAAGATTCGTGTAGCACTGCCTGACCGCGTCTCCGGCCTTGTCCAGGCCCTGCGACACGTCTTCTTCACTTGGATTCAGACCGCCAAAGTGCCGTCGCGGGATTCGTGAGATGAGATACCAGATCAGCGCTCCGGCAAATGCTAAGAGAGTCATAACGACCGCCATTGTAGCGCCGTCGCTCATACTTCCTTCTCCCTTCTCCCGAGGATCCTTTCCTCGGTATCTCCGCGGCGGTCCTTCCGCTGCGGCGAGGTTAAGAGAACCGGCGAGCCGCCGAGCCAATCCCAGCGCTCACGCTAAGTGTTTACTACAACGCCACCATCCCGCTGTCAACAGCATCGTAATAGTGCTGACCGCGGGCGTTGCAAAAAATGATCGCGGTGCAAGCAAGCGATATTTTGGTCTCGCGCAATTTCAAATACACATCTTATACACTATCGTGTGTAATATGTGTATTTCGTTTGGCTGTCAGCAGACTAAAAAATCGCACTAAAGGAATCGGACTAATAGGAGTGCTACGATGTTCACGATCTTAATCATGGGATTTATCGCGGGCCCCGCAGTGTCTTTATAAGGGTCGCCTACGGTGTCTCCGGTGATGGCGGCTTGGTGCGCGGGGGATTTTTTGCCGCCGTAGTTTCCTTCTTCAATATATTTTTTGGCGTTGTCCCACGCCGCGCCCCCGGCGGTCATGGAAAGCGCCACAAAAAGGCCGGTGAGAAGAGAACCCATGAGAACTCCGCCGATAACCTCCGCGGCGTGCCCCCGCATAATAAGAACGATCAAGACTGGAATCGCGACGGGAATTAGGGCGGGGACGATCATCTCGCGGAGCGCGGCTTTAGTTACAATATCAACCGCCTTGCCGTAGTCGGGTTTGGCCGTGCCTTCCAAAATGCCGGGGATCTCGCGAAACTGTCGCCGCACCTCGTCCACGATATTCCCCGCAGCTTTGCCGACAGCCCGCATGGCAATCGAGCCGAAAAGATACGGCATCATGCCGCCCACGAAAAGACCGACTAAGATGAACGGGTTTGATAAATCAAATGTTACCAGCTTGCCAAAATTTTTCAGCTCTTCCGTGTAAGAAGCGAAAAGCACAAGCGCCGCAAGCCCGGCTGAAGCGATCGCGTAACCTTTGGTGATAGCTTTAGTGGTGTTTCCCACGGCATCCATGGGATCGGTAACGGCTCTCACCTCATCGGGCAAGCTCGCCATCTCCGCAATGCCGCCGGCGTTGTCGGTAATCGGGCCGAATGAATCAATCGCGACGATAATTCCTGCAAGTGAAAGCATGGCAACGGCCGCGACAGCAATGCCATAAAGGCCGAAAAGTAGATAGGCCCCGAGCACCCCCGCCGAGATAATCATGATCGGAAGCGCGGTGGCTTCCATTGACATAGCGAGTCCCATGATCATATTTGTGCCGTGTCCCGTGGTGGAGGCCCTGGCAATCAACTTCACCGGCCGGAATTTTTTGGAGGTGTAGTATTCGGTAGCGGCCATCATGCCGGCGGTAACCAGAAGGCCGATGATGCCCGCCCAAAATATCCGCGAAACGTCGCCCACGTCAAACATGGCGCGCGTAATGGGATAGAAAAATATGGCGGCGATCACCGAGGATGAGATGAGCCCGCGGTAAAGTCCGCCCATGATAGACCCGCCGGATTTTACCGACACAAAAAAGTTGCCGATGATGGAGGCTACAATGGACGCGGCGCCCAACATCAGCGGATAAAGCAAGATCGCCTCTTTTCCAGGAAAAATAAGCTGGCCCAAAAGCATGGCGGCGAT